>MDSZ01203002.1_pt1 | contig 11040 bp, 10 predicted proteins | sample 811201 | NCBI WGS metagenome assembly MDSZ01 (sample SAMN05326647, study PRJNA326480) | marine metagenome | isolation source: seawater | place: Indian Ocean: North | collected 2010 | reverse complement strand
TACCTACCCAGGGTCAGATTCTTAAATACGATACGACAGCAGGAGAATGGCAACCACAAGATGAATATTCCTTCACTCTAGACCTGACAACTCATAGTATCTTTGAGTTGATGGATGTAGACACATCTGCTACTCCTGTAGTAGGATCATTACTAGAATGGAACGGAACAGGTTGGCAAGCAGTCAACAAACCAATTCCTCAGATTATTGAGGATTTAGGCGATGTCGCAAATACTGCACCGACTACTGGCCAGGTTCTAAAATGGAGTGGAGCAGACTGGTATCCAGCAGATGAAGCAGGATCCACAGGGATTAATGATCTCAATAACCATGATCTGTCAGAGTTGGGCGATGTCTTAAACTACGGCAGTGCCACGTTAAATGATGTACTGACTTACGATGGCACAGGGTGGAGAGCACAGACTGTCGGCGAGGCGATGTCGGTCAAAGATCACTATGACGTCGACGAGAACACAACTCCAACAGATGAGCAGGTTCTTGCTTGGGATGATGGAGTTTCAAAATACGTTCCGACCAATGTTCCTACATTAGTCAGAGCACAAACTGGGTCGAATGTACCTTCTGGATCGGCAGGTTCAAGTGGGGACAAGGCAGGTGATATAGCAGTCGACGCAGGTTATTTTTATGTATGCACACAAGATTATGATGGTACAAGTGACATTTGGAAAAGAATAAGTTTCGCCTCGGCATTGGCAGCAGAAGATGGCGATACAAACTGGTAACAGATAGGATATAAATGTCAGGGAATACACCACTAACGGATATCACACAGGTAGATACCATTAACACCTTCGATGATTGGAGGGTGTTAACAAATCAGACCATTGCAAGGGTAAATAATGCAGTTTCGTCAAACTCTGACGGAACACTTGGATACAGTGAATTAGTCTCTCGAATAGTAGTCAGAGACAACGATGCTTCCTTCGTAGCAAACGATATCAGAGGTAACACATTCTCATCTAATACAAGCCATTTCTTCTTTGCCAATGGAGAAGAGTCGCATGTTAATACTTCGATCACCAACTCAGGTTTTTATGTTGGTATGTACAACACAGGCAATGGATTTTACGGAACAAATCAAGTAGATCCTGTTACAGACCCGTCAGGTCTCCGCAGTCTTGTCTGTCGTACAACTGACGCCATTCTGCTCCCTCGAGGTACTTCTATAGAGGAACCAATTAATGGTGAGCCAGGGATGATCCGATTTAACACGGATCTTTCGTCCCTTTCATATTACAATCCTTCGACTCTGAGTTGGAAAACTCTTGGAGGTGCTGAACTTACCGACCGAGACGTAGATACTATCATCAACGTCGAAAGTGCTCCAGGAACAGACGAAGACCAAATCAATTTTTATGTTGGAAATACAGGTACATCGTTCCCGATTGTAACGATGAACGCAGATACTGTAAATACTACAATCAACGCAATTTTTAAAGACTACGTAAGATTCGACCGAGACGTTACTATTGCAGGTAACCTGAATATCATCGGTACTACTTTATCGATTGATTCTACCACACTTGCCATCGAGGATAAACTTATCAATCTTGGTATGGTATTTGGTTTAAGAAATAACTGTACGGCGATACAGGATGGGCCAAACGTAAAAATAAGAATGCCCATCAACCCTGCTACTGGACTACAGGATGCGCACTCATTACAACTTGGCGACCTTGTCTGGATAACGAACATCAATGACGTCGGGTCATTTGAAGAAAAGATTTACAAAGTAGAATCCATCGACGGACTCTACGAATTTACTATTGAAAATTCCGACTCAAGTCCAATCGGTGCTATTGTTGGATCTTCGTCTCCAACACTTTCCTGGTCAGGTCCTCAGTCAGACGATGCTGTATCAGGTGGTGGTTTTATTCTTCCTGGTAATACAGAGCATAGTTTAAAATGGAGTGACGAGGATCAGTTCTTTACATTCTCAGATAATATGAGAATAAACAATACTGGTGCATTCGGACTTCCTGTCGGTAATAACGCAACGAGACCTGCAGGTAAGACTCAACTTCCAGACGGAACCTTTACTGGAGTGGAAGACCATATAGGTGGTATTCGATTCAACGCAGAACGAAATACAGTAGAGTGTTATATTCAAGACTTTCCAGATCCCACACAAGGGACTTGGGTTGATGTCAGAGGTATGATTGACAGCGATGATGGTGACGACACTTTCATCAACGTCTATGGAAACCATAATATTCCAACTTCTATCACATCTTCTACAGATCAAACAAATAACGATATAGTGTTTGTGACAGGTGGTCTTGGATTAGTACCTGGAGGAAAACGATTTTTTATCGACGCAAAAGGGTATGCTCATTTCACATCGAACTCTGGACTTATTATTCCAAAGGGTACGACTGCAGAGCAACCTCAATTCCCAGACAGTGACGGATCAGGTGGCGTAGAAAATAGCCAATTAGGCGATGGTATGACCACTGGTATGATTCGATTCAATACCTCATTAAATACGTACGAAGGTGTTGTACATGATGCAACATCTACGAACAATTTAAGATTCGTACCACTCGGTCCACAGATGGTAGCAGGGGCAAATAACAGTGCCAATGATACATTCATCTCTTGGTATGGTAACGAATCAGACGGATATTCCTTTTCTCCCTCAGGGGATCATATTGGAATCGTAGGAAATGCTGCCCATACCCTGGACGATGTAATCGTAACTGTTGCGGGGAATAAGAGACTTTTTATCGACTCAACAGGGTGGGTAGCATTTACCTCGAACGGAGTCATGGGACTTCCTCGAGGAACTACTGCTCAGAGACCATCAACCGTAGCAGAAGGTCTTGATGCTGGATTCATTCGATTTAATACTAGCATCAATTCCTACGAAGGTGTCCTCGCTGATGGAACGACCTGGGCAGGTTTAGGTGGTGTGGTTGACTCGGCGAATGCTGGCGATACTTTTATACAAGTATATGGCCACGCATCCGATGCGACGTCAATCGCCCCCGATTCAAATCACGTCTACAACGATATTGTCTTTGTAACTGCTGGTTCAGAAGAAATGACAATGTCGGCAAATGGATACATCCATGCTAAGACAAGTGCAAATAGTGTATTCGTCCTTCCGATCGGTACGACAGCACAACGTCCTGCGTCAGCAGACAACGGATACTTGGCAGGTGCCATTCGTTTTAACACGTCCCTAAATAGTTATGAAGGGGTTCTGGCAGATGGAACAACTTGGGCAGGTCTTGGAGGTGTCGTCGATGCCGCAGACAGTTCTGATACTTTTATCAACGTCTATGGTCATGCTACCAATCCTACATCGATTACAGCAGACACAAACCATACCCTAAACGATATTGTCTTTACTACTGCTGGTACGCATCGAATGACACTCGATCGTGCAGGTAACGTAGTTATTTCGTCTGACGGATCAACCTTTATTGGAAATGCACGACTGCAGGTCGTCGGTACAATGAACGTCCACAATCATGTGGTCTTCAATGACACCTTCAACGTAAATGGTGATGTTGACTTTGATTCCCAGTTAAATGTAGATGGGCACACTGAGCTAAACTCTACACTTAACGTAGACGGCACGTCAAACTTCGTAGGAAATGTATCATTTGATGACGATATTATCGTCGATGGTGATGCGACATTTAGTAGTGTTACAAAAATCAAAGCAAACAACACTGCAGGTGCTAATAAATTATTGAGATGTAATGATACCAACGGGACAACCGAATGGATATCATTCGGAGTTTTTAACTCAGCAGGAACAAGAGTATTCTAATGAGCGACCGACCTTTATATAATGATGGATCTTCACAATTTACAAATCTCCAGTTAAAAGAATTTTCTGATGACGAAATAAAATCTCGAATCTGTAATCAGATTATGGGTAGATGGGCATCAGCAAATGATGGGAAGGGTAGACTGTCCTTTCTTTCAAATGGAACAGGAAATATTGGTTCTTGGATTGAACGATTTCGAAATCATTCACAAGGATCACATCCTGTAGGTTCTAATGATTTTTCCACTGATACTTATAGCATAGACCAAGACACCTCAGATAAATCAAACAATCAAGCAGGTGCTGGAACAGATACAGTAGATCTTCGTCCTGTTGTCAGAAGAACTGAGATGGAGTTTCAGGAAATGAACGAAACTCAACTTCATGCTGACGTCATCAGATGCTGTAGTGAAATTCATGCTGCTCAAACTCATCCTCTGGGATCATACCACATGGGTACATCAAACCCTGATGGAGATACCTGGACGAGTCGTGGAAGTTTTGTCAACAGACACAGAGCAACAGGTGCTACATTTTCTGAGACGATACATTTACGTCAGAAAACTAATTTTACAGGAGGTGGTTCAAACTTTGGTGCCACAGGTCCATCTCCGATGCGAGCACTCCCATCTACAAATAGTCCTCCTGGATTAAAAGAGATGTCTGATATAAATATTAGAAACATGTATCACTCCTACGGTAATGCATTATTAGGAGGGTATGCTCTTAATCATTTCGGAGACTACAAATTAGTTACAGGGACCACTGCTCCGAGTCCTGGAACTTGGGTACAAGTAGGAGGATGGACAGAACAGTTTACCACTGTATCAACCTATCATTATTCTCAGGGATATACTGGAACATATTCTCAGGGATATTCAGGTCCTTACGCAGGTACCTATAACTTATACTATGGTGGGGTGAGATTTGGTGGATCTTTTACAGGATTTTATACAGGCACATATTCTTCGGGTTTCACTGGATATTACTCTACACACTTTGTCGGTCTTACGGTAAATCCTGGGGCAGGCAATGCCACAGATAGATCTGCTCCAAGCAACAATCAAGACACTCAGCAATATACATTTTGGCGTCGAACCGCATAGGATATTATGACAACATTTGAATTAGATGCTACAGTAGAAACTGTAGAGGCGACTCCCAGTAGCATTTGGCCAGGAGAAATCCTCGAGGCGATTTGGGAGACAAGCACAAAGGATCAGTTAACTGTTCTTTGTAAAAGGGAAGATGGCAAGAGCACTACCCTTCAGACAAGCGAAGGAACTCCTCACTGGAATGAGTACTTTACCAACCATACTAAAGAATCAGTTGACGAAAATACTGAGGCACATCATAAAAGGAGACTGGTTCAGCAGGAAAAAGATACAAAGCATAAACAAAAACTTGAGGAGATGAAAACTCTTTTTACTGCCAAACTACAAGCATTCGAGATCCCCGAGGTCAAAGAATGTGAAGACAAACAACTAAGATCAAGGATTCGGAAAGCGAAAAATCCAATGGAGATTACAGCATTGGTAGCAGTTATTATGAGTCGTGTATTATGAATGGGTTTTTAGTTGTAGCCACTCACAGGAAATCTTACCTGACAGCAGCACAGATGCTCTCAGAATCAATCCATGATTATTATCCAGAAGCACAGGTAACACTCTTCACAGAAGACGAATGGATAGAAGACAAAGGAAACGAAACCTTTGATCATATCTACGGTGGAATGCCCAATAGCATTCGATCAAAACTTCTTGCTTGTTCACTTATAGAGGACTATGATAAGGTCTGCTACATTGATGCAGATGCCATATGCCAGCATTCAGATATTAAAAATGTGTTTGATTTGTTGGATGGCAGTGATATAGTCTTCACTCAAGTCAGAGAGTACAACGCCAAAAGCATTTGGTGGAATCCAAATACTACAAAGCATCCCCATGGAGGTTGGTACGTCTGGAAAAACTCTCCCAAAATGCAAAACTTTTTTACTGATTGGTATCAGAACTGGCGTGTGATTTATGAGGGGAAAATTTGGAGATGGGATGACTACGATAAGAAACAGTGCACTGGTTGGGATCAATTCCCTCTATGTCTTATGCTTGATGTGAATAAAGAAAATGACCCTTGGCATAGACCCGATATTAAATGGCACATGATAGAAAGTCCTCGATGGAATTGGATTCAAGGATATAAAACTTGGAAAGAGGATATAGAAGAAGAGGATATTGTTATAAACAGTTACAGTTCTGATAAGTTCAAACATATTTTAGACCATGAGAATCCCAGATGAAATCCAAGATCCCTTGGAACAACTACTTAAAAAATATTTAATATACGCAGACGAAAATCCTGGAAGATATAAGAAAAGAGGTGATGGGGATCACGCATTAGATTCTTACATGCTAGAGATCCCTGCTTCTGAATATTGTTTTATGCCAAAATCTCATGATGTTTACTCCTTGGATCTAACTCCTGGTAAACTCATAAATGAGACATGTCCACAATTAGATATGGATGATGTCAATGAAATTATAGATATCTACGAGGAGATCAATCATATCATTGGAGGAAATTGGGTCAAACCACTTTTGACATTTTATCCGAAGGGTGGGTATATCGGTTGGCATCACAACGCAGATACGCCAGGTCAGAATATATTTGTCACTTGGTCAGAAGATGGTGGAGGGATTTACAAGACCTGGAATAATCTGACAAAAGAGTTTGAGTATTATACTGACAACAAGGGGTGGACTATCAAATCTCACAACTACCGAGGGTGGGATGAGGTAGATGAGAAAGGGTACTCTTGGCATGCTATGGAGACCAACAGTCGAAGACTTTCAGTGGCATTTATTATTCCTGAGTATGATACAGGATTAGGTGATGTTATCAAAGAAATATTTGAAATAAAGGGGTCACCATCTGTTAATGGTGTCTACAGCGAAGGAGCAAATTAATACATTTTCTGTGCTATTGTTTTTCACAAGCAGAGTCGAGTTATGCTGTAAAAAGGATTTTACTTCTTTCGGTCGACCTGGAAAATGTTGTTGATAGATGAAAATTTCATCATTACAAAACCGAGACACATTTTTCATAACTTTTTTAAATGTTTCGATATCAGAAAACATAGATTTCTCTATTGCTCTACTGACCACCAAAATATCCTGCTTTGGAATAGGATCCATATAAATGTGGAAATCCTCTTTTGTATAATCTCCATACCATCCTTGGACCTCTGTAACCTGCATTTCATTGTAGAACTCATCCCTTTTTAGCATATCCCAATTAAATATATCCAGATCGGGATTGGCATGCTTGAAAAGTCCTAGCCCACTACCTATATCTCCAAAGGTGCTGTCACCATAATATTGTTGTAGGATTTCCCCAAGGAGTTTGAAATTCTTGACCATAGTTTCAATGTAGTCTGCTGAGCAGTATTGGATTCTATAGTCATCGTGCTCTTTGACAAGTTGTTTTCTTACAGTTTTTGCTATTTCTTTAAAATCCATATTCTTTAGTCCAAGGTGCTTTTAGAGGTATTGTAGATTTATCATCCCACTGATTGAAGAGAACAACAGGATAATCAAGTTCCCTCCAATCTTCAAAAAAGGCAGAGTAATAAAACTCATCTGGTATGAGTCCAAGTTCTATATTTTTCCTTACTAGGTAGTAATCAAATCCTGGCATGTCGAGATCTGAGACATTAAAACTGTCATAAATCTCGGTTTGTACCTTGTCAGGTTTCCATGCTATTATTGATGAATTGAATAGTGTTTCCTGTAGAGCGAACTGATCTCTCCACCTCGCCCAACAAAAATGAGGCAGAGTCGTTATTATATCCATGCTCCATTCTACCAACTCATCCAACGAATCTTTTATGAGTATATCGATGTCAAATGCTATCACCAACTCACTGTCAAAAGGTTCTATCAAAGGACCAAAGTAGTTTACCTTGTTCCAGTATTTTGGAAGTATTCCTTCGTCGCAGATTCTAAAAGTGTGTTTGTATTTCGTTTTAATGCTGTGGAAAAGTCTCTGTACATCTTTATCAGAATACTTTTCACCAACTTGAACGCATGTAAATGTTATCACCACTCAAACTTTGTAAGATCCATAGACCACAACTTTTCAAATATATCTGCTAGCTCATAGTAAGATCCATAGATCTCCTGCCATCGTTTATCACAGAGCCAACGACGATAATAATCTTTTTCTTCTTTGATATGGCATTTATCCATCCGATCCCAGTCGAGCAGATAAGGTTTCCCGTCAGATTTCTGCCAGACAATATTATTTGGTGACATATCATCTTTCACAAGAACAGAATTGGATGAAACCCTGATCGATCGTATTTCTCTTAGTTTAATATACTCCTTAATATTTTCTTCGTATGATCTAGTACTACTGTGTTCGTAATCTATCTTTCTCATACGAATCCATTTTTGTTCTCCCTGATAATGCTCCAGGATAAGGTCAGGATGTATCTTGCTCATGATACTTAAGGTATGGTCTATCTCAGTAAACATTGAAGGGTTGATCCAAATTTTTATGATTGTATCGCCTTCGTCTATGACAACTCTCGCATTGCTTAGTATTTTTCCACGGATGCCCTCTAGGAACTTTGGATTATATAAAAACTCTTTTTCTTCTGGCATCTGTTCCATTCTATGCACCTGCATGGTGTATCATTTTTATTTTGCTGTCAAACTCGCCATCTAAAAAGTACATTCCATACGAGTCAACCTCTTCATTATACTTCATTCTACTATGCTCTATAGTTTTTTCATTATATTTTCCGAACCAATGTCGTGGCAAATACACACGTGGGATGTCAAGTTCCTCATGTATAAAGTTTTGCTCACCCATGCCTGGATCGCATTTACCTTGGATAGCATAGGTCTTTTGGTAATGTATTGGATTCATAAAAAACTTATTCCAAAGGTGTTCTGTGTCTCCCATGAAAAACATTTGCAGTCCTCCGTTTATAGGACAGATGTTAACCATGTCAGACCACCATCGATAGATACCTACAAACTCGCCCCATTTCATTGGCCAGGTCAGAATATCTGTTATGTCTGATTTTATCTCCCAATCTACATCAAGGATCATGCACCTTTCTCCCATGGGTATTCGAGTTTGCTGTGGGTCATGCAGTCTTAGTTTATTCCACTGTTTGCTTGCTGTCTCAGGTTTCCATAGTGGGATATGTATTATTGGATCCAGTAGATCTTTCGGGTCCTCTGTCATGCAGTAGAAGTTAAAGGAGCAGGTGCTATGAGATGCAACCTGCTCAAACAGTTTATTAACATCTTTGCTGGAGTACTTATCCCCTGTACGTAAAGTCAGTATATGCATTTTTAAAAATTTTCCTAAAATTAGTTCCACGTATTCTGTCGAGGTTGTTACAGTATTCTATTCCCTTTTTCCAATCCTGCTCTGACCTTTCCATTTTAAGATATTTAATTAGTTCTTGTGCTAGGTCATTTTCATCACGACTCAAATCTTCTATCAGATCTGATTTTGCATTGTCAGGTAGATTTTTGAGGTTCAGCCAAGCAGGTCTATCTACAAGATTCAGATTTGGGTTTATCATTTTATCTCTGAAAAAATGTAGTATCTGTCTTGCATTGATAATATTCAGCATAGACCAGGATGGTTGAATTATATGCCCAATATTAGATTCTCTAAGCCAGTTTAGATTTCTTAATATTTCAATAAAATGACTTCCATGTCTAAGCCAGTCATTGCGTTCAAACAAATCATCAATAGAAATCGTGAGACCTATACTAGCGAACTCGCCGTAAAATCTCTTCATAAAGGGTTTGATACGAGTAAGATTTGTATTGATATGTATATGAATATCTTTAGCATTTCCACTGTCAATCAGCATGTCCAGAACTTCATAGGTTGATTTGCTATATAATGGTTCTCCTCCTGACAAAAATAGACTTGAAACGTAAGGTGCGACCTCCATCAAAGATACAATGGAGTCCATATCTTCTTTTTTATTGAGAGTAAAATAATGTTGGCTATCTAATTTCTTAACCTCTTTTTGTCTTGTCGTAGAGTTTATGGGGTCGCACATGTAGCAAGACAGATTACACTGATCTCCGATTCTCATTTTGTAAATGAGATTTCGATGCATCTTCATCTCGCCTGTCTCGGCAAAATCTAAAACAGTATCCATCGTTGCGTCATCCATATAATTTTCTACATTTTGTCGGTATGACTTTCCACCTGCTTTCTCTCTTGTGATGCATTCATTACAAATCTTTCTCGTAAACTCAGATAGATTACCTGAAATCATATCTTTTCTCATAGTATTGAGATTGTCATCTCTCAGCCACCAGTCCATGACTGGTTTATTTTCTGCAGGGAACTGATTACTTTTACAGCAGGGTTTCCAACCGTAATTGGATGGGTAAACATATCTAAATGGTTGAGGGCAAATCCACATCTGAGAAATCTTTTAAGATGAAATGTAAAAATTTTGCCCTCTCTACTGGGCACTGATTTGGTTTGAAAGAATCTCTCCAGTTGTAAAGGTAGTTGTACTCGGAGGATACTTCATTCACTGGTACATTATTTTTGTAAATTTTATGGGAAAGTATTACTTCATTATTTATAGAGATATTTTTTTCAATTATATCTTTCCAACTATACCACCAGTCGTATTGAGGGTTCCCGAGGGTCAAAATTTCGTCGTCGATATCTAAAATGTTCAGAGCATCAAAGCACTCTCTTGTCATTGTGAATATTCCTGTATTGTAAAGTGACAGAGTATCATTCTGATCAGGTCCATTCAACAGATCAAGCATTGCTATTTTTATATGACTTGACCAGGGTTCATTTTTCGTTATATATTTTCTTTTGTCTATATTAGCAGGATTTACATCAGCGAAGGTTGTAAGAGCATCCATCCTTGAACATTTTCTGATTGGATATATAGAAATATCTTTCATTGGGAAAGGTTCACTTGTAATAGGTATCACGTCAAAATCCATATAAAGGACCTGAGGATCTTCTTTGAGTAGATCGTTGTAGTAAAAATATTTTGAAAAGTTTATTCTAGCATACTTTGTATCTCCTGGAGCATCAGGATGTATATTTGTAAAAAATCTATACTCTGCTCCCTGACTTTCTGCGTAGTTCAGATGATTATTAAGAACTTTTGAAAATATCTCTGGAGTGTAAGCATCTGCTTTTGATTGCTTATACTCTCTTTGACCTTG
>MDSZ01267689.1_pt1 | contig 11041 bp, 11 predicted proteins | sample 811201 | NCBI WGS metagenome assembly MDSZ01 (sample SAMN05326647, study PRJNA326480) | marine metagenome | isolation source: seawater | place: Indian Ocean: North | collected 2010 | reverse complement strand
GTCCAAACCAAGTGAATTTTTGCCATTTTTTTGATTCATAATTTCTTTAAAATAATTTATACATTAATTATCAATGTCTTTTAATACTTTTGGAAAAATATTTCGATTCACTACATGGGGAGAGTCTCATGGCCCTGCTATAGGGTGCGTAATTGACGGTTGTCCACCTAATATTCCTCTTTCAGAGAAGGATATTCAAAGAGATATGGATAGAAGACGTCCAGGTCAATCTAAATTTACCACTCAGCGAAAAGAAAGTGATAAAGTAATCATTTTATCAGGTATCTTTGAAGGAAAAACTACGGGAACCCCTATCTCAATAATAATTTATAATGAAGATAAAAGATCCAGAGATTACGAAACAATTAAAAATAAATTTAGGCCTGGTCATGCAGACTATACGTATCTTAAAAAATATGGAATCAGAGATTATAGAGGTGGTGGAAGACAATCAGCAAGAGAAACTGCTTGTAGAGTCGCGGCTGGAGCTGTAGCTAAAATTGTTTTAAAAAAAATTATAGGTTCAAAGTTTAATGTCATTGGAGCAGTCACCCAGTTAGGATTAATGAGTTGCGATAAATCAAATTGGAAAAATAGTGAGATAAGGAAAAATCCATTTTTCTGTCCTGATAAAAAATCTGTTAAACTCTGGGAAAAATATCTTATGGCAGTAAGAAAATCAGGATCTTCATGTGGTGCAATTATTGAAATAAGGGCATCAGGTATTCCTCTGGGTTTAGGTGCGCCTATTTATTCGAAATTAGACACTGAAATAGCTGCGGCTTTGATGAGTATTAATGCAGTTAAAGGAGTAAATATTGGCGCGGGTATGAATGCTGCTTTTTTAAGCGGAGAAGAGAACTCTGACGAAATGATTAAAAGTTTAGGAAATGTTATGTTTAAGTCAAATCAAGCTGGAGGTATCTTGGGTGGAATATCATCAGGTCAAGATATCGTAGTATCTTTTGCAGTAAAACCAACTTCATCAATTCTTACAAGCAGAAATACGATTGACAAGAGAGGTAAAAATACGAAAATATCTGTTAAAGGACGACATGATCCTTGTGTTGGAATAAGAGCTGTTCCAATTGGAGAAGCAATGATTAATTGTGTTCTCCTGGATCAATTATTAATGCATAAAGCGCAGTGTGGTTAATTGGAGATTTTATTTTTGTTCTTTGCTAAAATAATATTCGAATTTAACGTTTCCTCTACTTTATTTACAATAGATATACTATCTAACCCTGCTGCTTCATACATTTTTTCTGGTGTATCTTGATCAATAAAAATATCTGGTAAAATCATAGATCTAAATTTTAATCCGGTATCGAAAACTCCTCGATCGGATAGCAATTGCATAACATGAGACCCAAAACCTCCAATTGACCCCTCTTCAATTGTAATCAAAACCTCATGATTAGTTGCAATTTCCATTATTAATTTTTCATCTAAGGGTTTTGCGAATCTGGCGTCTACTATAGTGCAATCGACTCCCTTTTTTAAAAGTTTGTCTGAAGCTTTTTTGCATTCCTTGAGTCTTGCGCCAAAGTTTAGAATAGCAACTTTTTTTCCTTCTTTAATAATTTTGGCTTTTCCAATTTCTAAAATTTCATTGATTGAAGGTATTTGTATTCCTAATCCACTACCTCTTGGATATCTGAAAGCTGAAGGTTTATCATTTATTTCCACCGATGTATTAATCATTTTGACAAGTTCTGACTCATCACTTGCGGCCATTACTATAAAATTGGGTAAAGTAGACAAGTAAGTAATATCAAAAGAACCTGCATGAGTTGGCCCGTCTGCTCCTACAAGACCTGCTCTATCAATTGCGAACCTAACTGGAAGAGATTGTAAAGCAACATCATGAACAACTTGATCGTAAGCCCTTTGTAGAAAAGTTGAGTAAATCGCAGCATAAGGTTTATAACCTTCGGTAGCTAAGCCAGCAGCAAAGGTTACGGCATGTTGTTCTGCTATTCCAACATCAAATGTTCTTTCAGGAAATTTTTTCTCAAATAAATTAAGACCTGTGCCCGATGGCATAGCACCAGTAATTCCTACAATTTTCGTATCTTGTTCTGCATGTTTGATCAAGGTTTCTGCAAATACTTTCGTATAAGAAGGAGTATTTGATTTAGACTTAGATTGCTCTCCTGTTGATATATTAAATTTTGATACACCATGATATTTATCACCTGACTCTTCAGCAGGTTTGTATCCTTTTCCTTTTTGAGTCCTTACATGAATAAGAACAGGTCCTTGATGATTAGAACTTTTTACATTTTCAAATATTTGAACTAAATTTTCAACATCATGACCATCAATTGGTCCTACATAATAAAACCCCAGTTCACTGAATAACGTCCCTCCTGTTACCATATTTCGCAACATATCCTCGGCTTTTCCGGCTTTTTGGCTAAATCTTTTTGAAAATGCTGAAATAATCATTTTTATCGTTTCTCTAAAACTAAAATATAGCTTGCCAGATAAAAGATTTGCAAGATACTTACTCATTGCTCCTACTGGTCTGGCTATTGACATATCATTATCATTTAAGACTACAATTAAATTAGATTTTAATGCTCCTGCATTATTCATCGCTTCGTAAGCCATTCCTGCACTCATCGCACCATCACCAATAACTGCTATCACATGATTTTTATTGTTAGATAATTTTTTCGCTACAGACATGCCTAAAGTAGAGGATATAGAAGTTGAACTATGTGCAGCTCCAAATGGATCATATTCGCTCTCGGTTCTTTTTGTAAAACCAGACAGACCCCCACCTTTTCTTAAAGTTTTAATTCGATCTCTTCTACCTGTGATAATTTTGTGTGGGTAACACTGGTGACTTACATCCCAGACTAATTTGTCTTTTGGAGTATCAAAGACGTAATGTAAGGCGACTGTCAACTCAACTACACCAAGTCCGGCTCCCAGATGACCCCCAGTTTCCGAAACTACATCTATAAGTTCATCTCTTAATTCATTTGATAATTGCTTTAATTTATTTTTTTTAAACTTTCTTAAGTCAGAAGGGAAATTAATTTGTTTTATTAAATCACTCATTAAAATTGTCTTTTAAGTATAAAATTAATTATATCAATTAAACCTTTAGTATTTTTTCCATGTTTTTCTAATTTTATCAATATTTTTTTCTTTAATTTTTCGGCAAAGTTGTAAGCTTTTTTATAACCTAAAAGATTTATTAACGTTGATTTACCCTTTTTTTTGTCTTTTTTAATAGGCTTGCCCACTAAGTTTTTGGATCCTTTTATATCTAAAAAATCATCAGCTAATTGAAATAACAATCCAATTTCTTTTCCAATATTACCAAACATTTTTTTTTCTATACCTTTTTTGTTTGCTATAATTGCAACAGATTGTAAACAAAATTTAAATAATTCTCCTGTTTTTTTACTTTGCATATCTATTATTTGACTCAATTTTTTTTTTTTCTTTTCAAAATTTAAGTCAAGCTGCTGTCCTCCAGCAATGCCAGTATGTCCCGAGCAATTGGCCAATAAGTAAATAATTTCATTTTTTTGTTTTTGATTTATCAAATTTTTTTTATCTGCAATTATCTCAAAAGCTAATGTCAATAGTGAGTTGCCTGCTAGTACAGCTGTAGCTTCGCCAAATTTTTTATGTGTAGAAAGTTTTCCTCTCCTAAAAGAGTCATCATCCATACAAGGTAGGTCATCATGAATTAATGAGTAAGAGTGAATGCACTCAACAGCTGCACAAATCCTTATCAATTTTTTTTCATTTATATTTAAAAGTTTTCCAGCTTCTAAAATAATTGTTGATCTAATTTTCTTTCCTCCAGAAATTACGCCATACATCATAGGAGAAACTAATAAAGATTTTTTCTGTTTCTTTAAATAATTGATTATAAACTTATCAATTCTTATTGCATTTCGCTTAAGTTTTTTTTCAATCATTTATCTTATTTTTTAAAATCTGATATTTCTTTTGTTTTTTTTTAAAAAGATTTTCAATGTGCTTATTTAAAAATAATAGTCTTTTATATTGATGTTCAGTTGTGCTTAAATCCAAATCTCTAGTTTCAAGATTGCTCAATATCTGGTTAATTTCATCTCTAGCCTCTTTTAATGATTTACTTTTAACATCAGCTGGAATATTTTCAGTTTTCATAAACTAAATAATAATTACATTATGAAAAACATCTATTCAAATATATATTCGTTTGACAAAAAGACGCTTAAAAAAACTATAAAATCTCTTAATCTAGGGAATATAGCAAGTTTACCGACTGAAACAGTTTACGGACTAGCTGGAAATGCCTATTCTAATAAAGCTGTTAGTAAAATTTTTAAATTAAAAAAAAGGCCTAAAAAAAACCCAATTATAATTCATTACTATGATAAAAAATATATAGATGATGACGTAATTTTAAATAAATATTTTTTGAAACTTTACAAAAAATTGTGTCCAGGTCCAATAACTTTCATTTTAAAACGTAATAAAAAATCAAAAATAAATTCAATGGCTACCGCTAATTTAGCTACAGTAGCAATAAGATTTCCAAGACATAGAGTTTTAAGAACGATTCTTAAATCATTAAATTATCCACTAGCGATGCCAAGTGCAAATATTTCTTCGGGTTTAAGTCCAGTTAGTTCAGTTGATGTATACGATGAATTCAAGCAAAAAATTAATATTATAATAAACGGAGGGAAATCAAAAATCGGGATTGAGTCAACAGTAGTTGATTTAAGTGGTAAACCTAAAATTTTAAGACCAGGCATTATAAGCTCAGATGAAATTAAGAAAATTTTAAAAATGAAATTATCAAAAGATAAAACTAATATTAAAGCTCCCGGAATGCTTAAAAAACATTATTCGCCAGGAATACCAATTGTGTTAGGTCAAAAACCTAAAAACTCAAATCAAGCTTACATATTTTTTGGAAAAAAGCTCAAAAAAAGAAATAATTATTTTAATTTGAGTAAAAAAGGCAACTTGAAAGAAGCTGCAGCTAATCTATATAAAATTATGCGAAAAATTAAAAATGCTGGATATAAAAAAATATTTGTTTCAAAAATACCAAACCTTGGGCCAGGTATAGCAATAAATGACAGATTAAAAAGGGCATCAAAATAATGTTTATTGAAATTGACCAATTATCAAAAATTTACAATGGATATACTGCAGTAAATAAAATTAATTTTAGTTTAGAGAGAAATAAAACTATTGGCCTATTGGGGCCAAATGGTTGTGGAAAAACAACTACTATTGGGATGATACTTGGATTAATTGCCCCGACTGAAGGAGAAATCAGGATTGAAAATAAAAATATAAGTTCTTTTAATCGAGATGAAATTTTAAAAAGATTTAATTTTGCCTCACCATATGTTGAATTACCTAAAAAATTGACGGTAAGACAGAATTTGGAAATCTATGGTAGGTTATATGGGATTAAGAATTTGGCCTCAAGAATAAATGAAATTTCAACTGATCTTGATATAAAAAATTTTTATGAAAAAAAAACAGGAGAATTATCCTCTGGACAAAAAAATAGAGTGTCACTAGCAAAATCATTAATCAATAAACCGGAGATACTCTTGTTGGATGAGCCAACAGCGAGCTTAGATCCAGACATAGGGGATTTTATAAGAACTTATATTCACGAGTATAAAGTAAAAAATAAAGTTACAATTTTGTTAGCTTCACATAATATGAATGAAGTAGAAAAACTTTGTGACAGTATAATAATGATGAGAAAAGGTAAAATTATAGATAGCGGAACTTGCGAAAATTTAATTAAAAAACACGGAAGAAATAATTTAGAAGAGACATTTTTAAAATTAGCTAGGAGTAAAGATGAATTTTAAAAAAATTTATGCGCTTGGATTACGTCATCTATACCTAATTATGAATTCATTTCCAAGAGTTCTAGATCTAATATATTGGCCTACAGTTCAGATTTTTTTATGGGGATTTATCTCTAAATTTTTTACTCTTAACTCAATATATTACAGTAACACCGTTGGTGTAATTCTGACTGCTGCAATATTATATGACTTCCTTTTTAGAGCGAGCATAAGTTTTAACATGATGTTTTTGGAAGAAATATGGAGTAGAAACTTTACAAATTTATTTATAGCCCCGCTTAAAATTAGAGAGATTATAGCTGCTCTTACATTAACTGCAATAATCAGGACACTTATCGGTTTAGTGCCAGCTGTTTTAATAGCAATTCCACTTTTTGGAGTATCTGTTTTGAAACTAGGAGTGCCTCTAGTTTTTTTATTAGTTTCACTATATTTGTTTGGTATCACTTTAGGACTTCTTGTAACGTCTGGCCTTCTTAGGTATGGCCCGTCATTTGAAAACATAGCTTGGGCAAGTTTATTTTTTCTTGCGCCGCTAGGATGCATTTATTATCCAATTGATATTCTACCTTATTCGTTGCAGATAATTGCTAAAAGTTTACCTTTAGTTCATATTTTTGAAGAAATGAGAAGTATCTTGATAAATAATTCAGTAGATTATTTAAATATATTTAAGTCAATTTTAATATCTATAGTTTATTTCATATTTGGTGTTATAATTTTTTATATTTCATATTTTGGAGCAAAAAAAAGAGGAACATTAATGAATATGGGAGAATAAGCCATGATTTCAAAAATTCAAAAAATAAAAGAGACAGAAACAGCTCCGAAAATAATTAAAAATTTATTCGATATAAAAGAGATTAAACAATTTTTAAAATTATACGAAATGCTTCCGGTAACGGTTCATAATAAGAAACAAAATGTCGTTAAAAAGAGATGGTTACAAGGATATGATGAATTTTTAGAGAAAATATTTTGTGAGAGATTAGAAAGACAAATTGGAAAATTTGAAATGGATAACTTAAAGGATGATAAAGGAAAAGATATTTTAGGTTTAATACAAGAGAGTTATTCACCTATTGGGCTTCACGTTGATGCTGGTTTCGAGCCAAAAAATCAAATTTATAAACAAAGCCTAGTGCCTTTATCATCTGTGGGAAGCACCGTAATTTTTAAGAATAGATATTACGATGGCTCTACTAGTTTTACTCTAGATCCAGAAGAATTAAATAAAAGAAATTTATCTTATGGTCAGAATAAAAGATCAGATAAACACTTATCAATGTATGGCGACAAACCATTTGATAACAAAATACACAAAAAATATTTAAGTCATGAAAAAATTGATAATTTAAGAGGATTAGAAGTCGAACTAATATATGAATGGGAGATTGGCTCTATGCTTATATTTGATAGAAGTCATATTCACTGCTCTTCCTCAGTAATTGATGAGAAGAAAATTGGAATAGCAACCTTCACAAAAAAATGAATATAAATGGCAGTTTACGATTGTTTTCAATATTTTAATGAAGATCACATTGTTGACTTACGGCTTAACATTTTAAATGAATATGTTGATTTCTTTGTTGTGTGTGAGTCAACTAAGACCCATCAAGGAGTTAATAAAAATTTAAATTTTGATATAAATAATTTTCCAAAATTTAAAAATAAAATTAAGTATGTAGTTGCTGATTATAAAAAAAAAATAGATTTTAAAAATCATAAAGGGGGAGAGTCTCCTATAGAACAACATCAAAGAAATACATTAATAAAAGGTATCAATGAAGCATCAGATAATGACCTGATTATACTATCCGATTCTGATGAAATACCTGACTTATCAAAATTACATGAGATAAAAAAAAATAAAAAGTTTATCGCTTTTTCTCAAAAAATGTTCATGTATAAATTAAATCTTCAAAATTTAAATGAAAGTAATTGGATAGGTTCTAAAATTACAAAAAGGAAACATATAAATTCAATGCAATCTTTACGAAATCTAAAATTTAAAAAATACCCTTTTTGGAGATTTGATAAAAGAAATTTGCAAATTATAAATGGAGGTTGGCACTTTTCTTTTTTACAATCGACGAAACAAATAATTGAAAAAATTAAATCTTTTTCTCACGGTGAATTTAATACGTCAAATATTAATGAAAAAATTATATCAGAGAAAATACTTAAAAATGAAGATATATTTGGTCGTGGATTTAAGCTGAAAAAAATTGAATTAGATAAATCTTTTCCAAGGTATATTTTAGATAATAAAAGTAAACTTAAAGAATGGATAATTTAATGATTGGCGCGCCGGATAGGAGTCGAACCCATAACCTCCGGAGCCGAAATCCGGCGCTCTATCCAGTTGAAGCTACCGGCGCTTAAGTACTAATTTAAATTAATTTATGAATAAAACAATAAAATTTTTCGTAGATGAAAAGAATAATCGTGAAAGAATTGATATTTTTTTAACCAAAAATATAAGTGATTATACTCGATCTTATATTAAAAAACTTATTGAAAAAAAATTCGTAAAATTAAACGATGAAATAATCATTTCAGCCTCTAAAAAAATTAAGTCAAAAGATCAAATACTTATAAAGTTATCAAATGAAGAAACTAATAAAAATATTGTTCCATTTGATATGAAATTGGATATAGTTTATGAAGACAACGATATCTTGATAATTAATAAGCCTAAAGGTTTAGTTGTTCATCCTGGTGCTGGCAATTCTTCAAAAACTCTAGTTAATGCACTTTTATCGAGATATAAAAATAAATTATCTGATTTAAATGGCAGTACTAGACCAGGAATAGTTCACAGACTCGATAAAGATACAAGTGGACTATTAGTAATTGCAAAAAATAACCTAGCTCATTCAAAGTTAGGTCATCAATTTAGTAACCACTCAATTAAAAGAAAATACCTTTGTCTAGTATGGGGAGTAATAAGACCTTTGAATGGAAAGATAGAAACTTTAATTAGCAGAAACAAAAAGAACAGACAATTAATGTCAGTCAGTGAAATTAATGGAAAAAAAGCAATAACAAATTATAAAACTTTAAAAATTTTTAATATTAAAGATATTCCTAAGATAAGCATGTTAGAGTGTGAATTAGAAACTGGTAGAACTCATCAAATTAGAGTTCATTTAAAATATAAGGGGTCTACTATTATAGGTGATCCAAAATATGGAAAAGTAAATCTAAAATTTAAAAAAATAAACAATAATTTTTTTGATTATTTGAAACATTTAAAAGGTCAAATTTTACACGCTAAAACATTAGAGTTTCTTCATCCTACAAAAAATAAATGGGTAAAATATAGTTCCAAATTACCTTCTGACTTTAAAAAATTGTTAGATTTATTGAACAATCTTAGCGGTTGAAAAAAATATAATAATATATAAATCTTCAAGCATGAGCCAAAAAAATGAAATCGCTAATTTGCCAATACCTTCTGTTGGTGGATTGTCAATTTATTTATCGCAAATAAAAAAATTTCCAATGTTAGATGCTGAAGAAGAATATATGCTTGCTAAAAATTGGAAAGAAAATGGAAATTTGCAATCTGCTCATAAATTAGTTACAAGCCATCTAAGACTTGTAGCTAAAATTGCAATGGGTTATCGTGGATATGGCCTGCCTGTAAATGAATTGATATCTGAGGGTAATTTAGGTTTAATGCAAGCTGTTAAAAAATTTGATCCTGATAAAGGATTTAGGCTCGCTACTTACGCAATGTGGTGGATTAAAGCTGCAATACAAGAATATGTATTAAGATCTTGGAGTTTGGTTAAGATGGGTACAACAACTGCTCAAAAAAAACTTTTTTTTAATCTCAAAAAACTTAAAAATCAAATAGCTCCCAATCAAGAAGGTGACTTAAAAGAAGATCAAGTTTCTGAAATTTCAAAAAGACTAGACGTTGACTCTGAAGAAGTAATTAATATGAATAGAAGAATGATGGGTCAAGAAAAATCACTTAACGATCCAATTAAATTTGGTGAGAATGATGAATGGCAAGACTGGCTTGTAGATGAAAGTTTAGATCAAGAATTATTGATATCTCAACAGCAAGAGTATAATGATAGAAAAACTCTTCTTAGTAACGCAATGAAAATTTTAAATGATAGAGAAAAAGAAATAATTACTGCTAGAAGACTTTCAGAAAATCCCTTGACTTTAGAAGAGCTAAGTAAAAAATATAAAATTAGCAGGGAGAGAATAAGACAGATTGAGACTAAAGCATTTGAAAAACTTCAAAAATCAATGATAAATGCAAACAAATCAAAAAACTTATTACCTGTAAACTAAACGTTAAAAGGATCCTCAATTAATATTGTATCTTCTCTTTCTGGACTAGTTGAAATACTTGATATTTTTGCTCCTATAAAATCTTCAAGTGCATAGATATATTTTTTAGCATTTTCAGGTAAATCCTTGAGATTTCTTACTCCTTGAGTTTTCGATTTCCACCCTGGAAAAGTTTTATAAATCGGCTTTACGTTAAACTGATCTTCAGAAGCAGCAGGGAAATAATCTATTCTCTTTCCATTTAAATCATATTGAATACAAACTTTAATTTCATCCAGATCATCTAAAACGTCGAGTTTTGTTAAGGCAATTCCATTTATTCCTGCAATTTTTATAGTTTGACGAACTAGAACACCGTCAAACCAGCCACACCTTCGCTTTCTAGCAGTAACTGTTCCAAATTCTTTGCCTCTTTTTCCTAAACTTTCTCCTATTTTGTTCTTGAGCTCTGTAGGGAAGGGGCCACTACCAACTCTAGTAGTGTAAGCTTTAGTAATTCCTAAAATATAACCAATTTTATCAGGACTTAACCCAGATCCAGTGGCAGCAGTTGCAGGAACAGTATTAGAGGATGTAACATAAGGATAAGTTCCATGATCAACATCTAGTAATATTCCCTGTGCTCCCTCGAATAATATTTTTTTTCTATTTTTTCTTAATTCATCTAATTTAAGCCAAACAGGTTTTGCAAACTCAAGTATTTTTGGTGCTATTTTTAATAATTCTTTTATCAGGTCATTTTTTTTGTAAATTTTTTTTTTAAGCCCTTTCCTTATAGCATTATGATGTAGTAATACATTCTCTAATCTGCTGTCTAAATTACTTTTTGATCTCAAATCCATTATTCTTAAAGACCTTCGACC
>MDSZ01237204.1_pt1 | contig 11042 bp, 12 predicted proteins | sample 811201 | NCBI WGS metagenome assembly MDSZ01 (sample SAMN05326647, study PRJNA326480) | marine metagenome | isolation source: seawater | place: Indian Ocean: North | collected 2010 | reverse complement strand
TAATCTAAGTTTTTTGTAGCTAATCTTTTATTGCCAGATATAAAATAAATTGCTGCACCTATTCCTATTGCAACTACTTTGCAACTTTTTGGGAGATTTTTATTCATAATTAAATTAAATATTAACATAAATGGATAAATCACGAATACATATTTTAGTAACAGGTGGAGCTGGATATATTGGAAGTCATGTTTGCCATCTACTAGTGGATCAAGGTTATAATGTTACTTGTATTGATAGTTTAATTAATGGAAATAAAGAACTTTTGCCAAAAAAAGTAGATTTAAGAGTTTTTGATATAGCAGATACAAATAATGTTACAAAATTAATTCAATCAAATAAGTTTGATTTAGTTATGCATTTTGCAGGTTTAATAAAGGTAGATGAGTCTATAAAGCAACCGAAAAAATATAGAGATTATAACTATATTAAAGCTAAATTATTTCTTGAAACATGTTTTAACAATAATTTAAATAATGTAATATTTTCATCAACAGCGGCTGTTTATGGTAATCCAAAAAATGACAAGGTAAGTGAAGATGACACCTTAAACCCTTTGAATCCTTATGCCTCTTCAAAGTTAGAATTAGAAAATTTTATTAGAGAAACGTCAAAAAAATACGATTCAAAATATGTAATTTTGAGATATTTTAATGTCGCTGGTGCTGATGAAAAAATGAGAACTGGATTAATATCTAAAGGATCAACTCATCTTATAAAAATAATATCAGAGGTTGTAACAGGTAAAAGAAAAGATTTTACAATAAATGGAAATGATTATGATACTCCAGATGGTACTCCTGTTCGAGATTTTATACATGTATCAGATTTAGCTAATATTCATTTAATAGTTATGAAACATTTATTATCTGGTGGTAGTTCTGAAATTTTTAATTGCGGATACGGGAAAGGTTATAGTGTCCTCGAAGTAATTAAAGAATTAAATAAAATTGAAAATACTATAATAAATTATGCAATTGGCTCAAGAAGACCCGGCGATAGTAAGTCAGTGGTTTCTAACACTGATAAATTTACTAAGTTTTTTAAATGGGAGGCTAAATATAATAATCTTAAAAATATACTTAAAAGTTCTATATTATGGGAGAAAAAATTAAAAATGTGAATAATAACTTTAAATTATCATTAACTATTACTGAATATATTTCTTACTTGCTCGTTTAAATCTTCATTCTGTTTTTTATCTATTTTTTTATGATCTAAAATGTTTATTTTATTTTCCTTATAATCATTTTGAAATACGTTTGTTAAAACATTTGTATCTTTTAAAGCATCATTAACAGAATTGATTTTTGAAATTAAATTACTTCTTTGCATTTCATATTTTTCAACTTCACTTTTTAAAATATCAAATTTTTTCTTTGTTTCGACCAATTCGCTACCTAATCTTAAATTTTCTTCTTGATAAAAATCAACTCTTGAATTTGAGTTATGACCAATATCTGAGGAAGAAACATCCAGAAGTTCTTTTTTTGAGTTATCTAAAATTTTATTTAAAGTTGTACTTATTTTTAATATTTCTCTCTTTAGCTCACTATTTTCTTTGATATTATTTTCAATTATATCCCTTTGATCTTCTAATTTTTTTTCTATTGCTTTAGATTTTAATATATCTTTTTGTGTTGATAAATATGGCTTTAAAAAGCTATCTAAGATTTTAAAAATAGTATTTTTTATCATTTTAACAAAATTTATAATTGTTTTATTTTTTAATAAATTCTTATCTATATATTGCAATAAAATTGAAATGAGGTCAAAAACCTTGTTTAAAAAAATATCAAAAGAATTTTCTTCATAAACTAGTATACTTTCTTTATTAAAATATTTACTTTTGAAAGTATCAATTCTATATTTAAGAATTGAACTTTGATTATATAAACTATCAATTTCTATATTTTTTTTCATAATTACAACCTAAGGTTTAATTATATTTTTTCAAATGTCTATAGCGAAAAATGTGTTTTCAAGAGTCCTTTTGACTCAACAGTTCTAATTTTTATTCAAATTTTTTTAAACCAGTTAATTGAAGAAAAATTAAGATAATAAATAAAATATTTGTAGTTAAATATCTCCAAAATAATCTTTTTGGTTCTGTTATTAATCTTATAAACCATTCCAGGCCAATTTTCTGTATCCACAAGGGGGCACTATATTTATCTCCAGATATAAAATCTATAGCTGCACCTATTCCAATACAGATACACTTTAATTTATTTTTATTTTTATGCATCCATAATTCTTGTTTAGGACAACCTAGTCCTACAAATAATACTTTTATATTACTTGAGTTAATTTGATCTAATATGCTTTCATTATTCTCTGAAAGAATATTTTTAAACTCATAATCATTTAGAGTGTACTTAAAAGGAATTTTTAATTTAGGATGTTTTTTTTGTAAATTAATTACACATTTGTTGAGACTATCTTTTCTTCCACCAAAAAAACCTATAGCAAAATTATTTTCAGCCGCAAGATCAATTAAATTTCTTGTAACAAATTCACCTCTGAGATGTTCAGTATCTTTATAACCTAAAATTTTTAGTACCCAATATAATGGTCTGCCATCGGGTAAAACAAAATCTGCAGAGTTATAAGCATTTTTAAATTCTGAATTTTTATAGGCTTCAATATTGGAATGAACCGATGACACACAAACATATCCGTTTTTATTGTTATTGATAGTGTTTACTAAATTTTTTTTTAGTTCTTTTAAAGATATTGAGTTTACATATCCCTTAAGAATTTTAACTTTTTGCATATTTATATATTTTATTTATTAATGTGTTTTCATTTTTTTTATTTCTATAATATACCCATCCGCATATTTTTCAGAGTTTGGAAATAATTGCGTTAAAAAATTTGCTATTTTACTCCTCATTGATTGTCTAAGAAAATTATCTGGTCCTTCAAAAAAGTAACCATAATCACATATTTCAAATCCGGATTTTAAAATTAAATTTGCTAAACTATTTTTATTTACTGAGAAGCAATGGTGATAGAATCCAGGATATCTTCCAAAAAGAATATATTTTAAAATAGTTTTTAAAGTTATATAATTTTCAATTGTAATAATTATTGTACCATTTTCTTTGAGTTGTTTTGTAGTTTTTTCTAAAAGAATTCCTGGGTTTGGAAAATAATTGAACATATTACCGAGTAATATCAAATCAAATTTAGTGTCAAAATTTATTTCATCGATTTTTTCAGCATTGCCCAAATATAAATTATTAAATCCATTTGACCTCAAATACTCAATTTCGTTTTTATCTATATCAAGCCCATAACATTTATTTGAATTATCATTTAGGAATTTATGCAGATAATTATTTTTCTCATTTTCAATCTCAATTTTTTTTACTATTCCGCAGCAACCTACATGAAGAATGTCTTTATTTTTAATTTTGGATTTCAAAAAAGTAAATTTTTTTGTTTTTTTAATTGTAAACATTTCAATTTAGTACTTATATTATTTTGAATTTAATTTATAAATCATTTAGTAATTTATATGAGTTTTTTTTACATAAAAAATATTATATATATAACGCTTGTTATAATAGACAAATTTTACAATAAATATCTATTAAATAAAAAAATACATTGGTCAATTAATTACTCTAGGGTTTACTGGAATAAAATAGGCTCAAAAAAAATATATAAAATTAAAAATCCAAAAAATAAATGGTTTGCTGATCCGCAAATAATAAAAAAAAATAAAGATCATTTTATTTTTTTTGAAGATTATTCAACTATTACAAAAAAAGGCGCCATTTCATGTATTCGTATTAACAAAAATAATAAAAAAAAATATTATGAAAATATTCTTGTTGAAAATCACCACTTATCATTTCCTTTTATTTTTAGATATAAAAGTTGCTACTATTTAATACCGGAAACATCTGAAATAAATATGATTAAAATTTATAAGTGTATTAAATTCCCAAATAAATGGATTTTTTATAAAAAATTATTTAGATCAAAATCTGTTGATCATATAATTTTTAAATCTGGGAAGTTTTGGTATCTTTTTAACAATGAAAAAAACTTTAGGAAAGTTTATTCAAAACTAGTTGGATACGTAAGTCAAAATCCATTAAGCAATAAATGGAAAAGAACTAATATTTTAAAAAATTCCTTATTATTTGGCAGAAATGCTGGATATTTTGAGGATAAAAAGAACAGTTATAGGGTTTGTCAATCATATTTACCTGGTAGATACGGCGCTGGAATATTTATAAATAGGATTAACAAGATCACAAATAAAAGTTATGATGAAATTGTTGAAAAAAAATATTTTCCTAATATTTTTTCAAAGATAAAAGGAATTCATACCTTAGATTCAGTAGATAATTTCACTGTATTCGATTCGTCAAAATGGCAAAGTTAAATTTTTTAGATAAGTCTGTAGATGGAATATTTAAAAATTTAAATTCTAGTAAATTTAACTATGCAGTCATAAATAATTATAAAGACTTACCACGTGTAAAAAATGATATTGACATACTAACAAATGAAAACTCGATTAGAATATTAAAATTTATTAAAAAAGTTAAAAAAAAATATAATTGGGATTATTTAACTTTTTGTGATACTTGGGTAACACCATCATTTACGCAACAAAGTGTTGAAACATTTAATCTGTATAAAAAAAAAGGATTCAAATCTTTAAATATAGATTTTGTAAGGGGCTTAATATTTGTCAATGGTGTGATTTTAGAAAAAACTACAAAGATATTAAGAAAAAAGGAAGTTTATAAAAATAAATATTTTCACATTAATAAAGAAACTGAATTTTTGATGAAAATATCGAGTTTGTCAAAAGAAATTAAACATAATAATTATAAAAATAGAAATTATAAGTACTTGAAAGATATTTTAACAAAAAGCAAAAATAAGAAAATAATAATATTTTTAAATAATATTAAATTGCAGGAAATTAGGAACGCTTTATATTTTTTAAGACGTAAAGAATATTATAAATTTTCTAAAACAATTGAAAATTTTAGGAGAAAATTTTTTTTTATTAATTTAGTATTAAACCCCTTCTTAGCAATATCTAATATTTTTTTTAGAATTAAGATAAAGTCTAATAATATTTTTGTACCATTTTTAAATAAAAGCAAAATAGTAAAAATTAATTTAAATGAAAAAAAAATACCGATCGTAAAGAAAATTATTTTGAACTTTTATAAAAAAAAACTATTTAGAAACATATACTATTTAAAATCAAAGATAATTTTAAACAAAAATGAAAGAAATTCTTTGAATGGTGGCGGAACACTTATTCAGTTTGGAAAAAACTTAAATAACGCAATAAATATTGATGATAAAGACTCTAAAATTGAAATAGAGAAAGCAATATTTAATTATGCTATTAAAATGAACAAAATAATTTGATGAAAAAAATAATTCATTATTATCCAAGAGCATTTGTAGGTAATGGGGGTGTCACTATAGCAGTCTGGAAATTTATAAAATCGTTAAAAAAAAATAATAATGTGCATATAGCTTATGATCAAAATTTTATCAGAAAACAACCATTAGAAGTGAAAGGTATAAAAAAAATCCCATTAAAACATTACTTTGGTGGAAAATTTTACCTTCCATCAAATTTTTTGAAAAATTTTGACAGAAATACAATTGTTTTCCTTCATTCTGGACTTTTACTTAGAAATATTATTGTTGCTTTATATGCTTATAAAATAAAAGCAAAAGTAGTTCTTATACCTCATGGTTGTTATGATCAAACTTTACTAAAATATAATTGGTTCTTAAAAAAAATAGTCATTTATTTTGAGAGATTTGTTTTTAAAAAAATTTTTTTTTTTCAAGCTTTTACTAAATTAGATAAAAAAAATATTTCTAAAGTTTTTAATAAACACCAAATAAAAATTGTACCAATACCAATCGAAATAGAGAAAAAAAAATTTAAAGTTGTTAAACAAAATTATTTTTCATACGTTGGAAGATATGATATAGAAACAAAAGGGATAGATCTTTTAATTGAAGCATATAAATTGGTACCAGAAAGTTTACGAATTCCAATTATCATGCATGGCACAAACGGTAAAAATACTGACATAAATGATGTGAAAAATTTAGTTAGAGATAAAAATATGGAAAAATATTTTAAAATCAAAGGTCCAATTTACGGAGAAAAAAAAATCAAATTTCAAAGTTCTAGCTTAATGTCAATTCAACTTTCAAGATGGGATGCCTTTCCATTATCAGTCTGGGAGACTATTTCGTTAAATGTTCCATGTTTTATCAGTGATAGAAATGCTTCATCAGATATTGTTAAAAAAAATAACTTTGGCATTGTTACAAATTTAAATATAGAAAAAATCAAAAAGAATCTGATCTATGTATTGCTTAATAAAAATATGTTTAAGAATTTAATTAAAAACAACAACTACATAAAAAGTAAACTTTCAAATAAAGCAATAAATGAAAAATATAATGAAATATTTATTAAAATACGAAATTAAGGAAATTTATCTTTACTTAAAACACAAACTAAAAAGACCTTTAATTTTTTGGCCGGTCAGATATGGAATTGATTGGATTGTTATAATTTTATCTAAATTTTATAAAGGAAAATTAAATATATCTTGGAATACCTACGTTTTGAAAACCGAGGGAAATTTTAATAGTAAAGGTAAGCCAGCAGAAGAGAATAACCTAATAATTTGTATAATTAAATATTGTAAAATATCTACAGTGAAAAAAATATTAACAAAAAAAGACTTGGAAATAAAATATATAGATACAAATTTAACACCATTACATTTTGCATATATTAATAAAAATAAAAAAATGATTGATATTTTAAAAAAATATGGGGCAAATGAAAATATTAAAACATTGAAGGGTTTAAAACCTAAGGATTTATGAGTAAAGAGGAAGATATAAATTTATATTTTAATGAAAAAAAATTTGATTTATTAGCAAAAGAATTCAAAAAACATTTCAATAATTTAAGTCATAATTTCATATCTAATTTTTTAATTAAAATTATCATTTCAAAAAATGATGTTCTATTAAATGAACTTTTATCAGATATAAATGAAATTAATTTTTTCGATAAAAATAGAAGAACTTTATTAATGTACTCATGTCTTATAAATGACAATAAGATTTTTGATATTATTTTTAAAAAAAAACAAAACTTTAATTCTCAAGACTTATTAAAAAATAACGCATTACATTTTGCAGTAAAATTTTATGGTATGAAAAGAAATTATAGTAACTTTGATAAAATTAAAAAATTATTAACTACAGAGATAAATATAAACTCAGTAAACTTTTTTAATCAAACTCCTTTAATGTTTGCAGCAATTTATAATGATACAAACATACTTGAGTATCTATGTGAAAAAGGAGCAGACCCAAATATATCTAATGGATGGGGAGACTTTACACCACTAATGACAGCAGTTAGACTCAACAATCAGGAATTAGTCCAAACTATAATAGATAAGAATGTTAATATTAACGACAGTAATAAGATTTTTGGATATACTGCATTAGATATTGCAAGAGTTTTTAATTTTAAAGAAATTGAAAAAATTTTAATAAAGAAGTTAGATAAATAAAATCAATTTTTTTTGTTTATAATTTTAAATTTTTCTAATAAATTTTTTGAATAATATTTTGATAAACAATAAATAATTCCTCTGAAAAAATGTTCGCTTATTCCTGAAAAATTAATCAATTTTTGATCAATATAAAGGGATTTATTAGAGTTTTTTTTTAAAATGCTAAGATTAAATAAAACATGTTCTGAATATGTTCCTGAATTACTGTTATATTCAATATCTGAAATATCTTTTAATTTATAAATTCCAAAACCTCCAAAAGCTGAATTAACCTTTACAAATCTATTTTGAAATTTTTTTATTAAGAAAAAATTTTTAAAAATTGCAAAAAAATACGCATTTCTTGTTGTATTAGTTTTGCTTAATTTAATAAAATTTTGAAAACAATCATTCTCTATATAATTTTTGATTCTTAATGGCCAAACATCATAATAAATAAATTTTTGATTAGCAAAAATACCAACCCAGTCTTTTGGCGCATTATCAATAGAATTTAAAATTGAAACTTTATTTATATTTTTGTTTACTCTATCTGCATCAGCTACAATCATAAAATCATAATTTGACAAATTGATATCTTTATTTATCAATTTTAAATAAGCGTTTCTACATAACGAAATTCTCTCAGTTCGGGGTTCTAAATGATCTGTTTTAATTCTAATAACTGTTCCCTTATAATTTAATAATAATTTTTTTGCTTTTTCAAACGTATCATCAGTAGAGTCTGACTCGACTAAAATAATGTAATAATCTTCGAAAGTATAAATAATTTTATCTAAAAATTTAAAAAAAGAGCTAAGATTTTTTTCTTCATTTTTAATAGTTGAGCAAATTATTGCTTTCATTAAATTTTATTAACCAAGTAATTTATAATCTTTAAATAGTCATTTTTTTTTTTTATTTCAATCGTGTTAATTTTATTATTGAAAAATTTTTTATAAGATTTTAGTTGTTTTTTTACTATATGTTGTTTTATTTCTTTTTTTCTTTTCCATATTACATTTGAATTTCCTGACATATTTATCCAAAGATCTGGCAGTGGTAAAAAATTTAGCATAAAAACAGCTAATTTCTTATTTAATTTAAACCTATATCTAAGAGGATCAACCAAAAGATCATGGGGATATCTGTCAAAAACATAAATTTTTTTTCTAATTAAGTTTACAAACAAAAAATAAGAATTGAATAATATAAGCCAATAAACCAATTTAATAAAACTGAGGAAGCTAGATCTTGGCATTTTTCCATGTGGATTGGTTACGGGTTTCTCTCTATGCTTAAGTATCCTTGGTCTTAAATGTATATATTTATAATCTAGATTTTTTTTCTTAAAATACTTTATTAGATAATTTATCGTTGTTGACTTGCCTGATCCATCAGGTCCCAAGAAAGTAATTATAAAATTTTTATTCATTTATTTTGAAATACTTAATAATTTATTCATTTCGTTGTTTAAGAATGTAGCTTGATTTAAATATTTCTTAGTCATTGATTCTACTAGCTTTTCATCTGATAACATTTTTAAATAATATAATTTTTTTTCAATCAAATAAAAAAAAATCGAAAAGTTGAAATTTTCTAAATTCCTAATATTATATCTTTTTGAAATGTTTTTTCTTAAATATCCACATAATCTTTTAAAAATAAATGTCGATATTGAGTTTACTCTAAAAAAATATTTTTTTTGAAGAAGTGGTATAAAATACCAATGAATCAAATCATAAAAAAGTACCCTATCCTTGCTAAAATGTTCTAAATCAAAGCAATAATAAGTATTGTCTATAAATCTTGTATTCCAATGTACAAAATCACCATGCGAAGAGTCTATGTGCATTTTTAGATTTCCATTTAGATTTAAAAATTCATTTATATGATTTTTTATCTCGTTTATTTTTAATATATTTAATGAATTTGAAAATTTGTCTAATATTTTTTCACCATATAATTTAGCATCTATATTATTAACTATTTGATCGTAATCTAAGTTTAAATAATTTCTTGAATCGAAATAATTTCCTTTTTTTTCACCTAAATATTCTATCTTAGAAATAAATAAATTTTCCTTATTGAGGATGCATTCATATTTTGGTAATGAAAATTTTTGATAATTAGAATTAATGAAATTGTAACCCTCATACTCATTTTCACCGAGTTTGACTGAAGAATTATCACAAAAGATTTTTAGAATATGTTTATTAGACTTAAAATAAACTATTATTTTATTTAAGTTTAAATACTCTATATTTTTAATATCATCGTCAATATTATTATTTTTTAAAATTGTTTCTATTTTTTTTCTATCATAACTATTTTTAAAACCTCTCATCTTAATTTTTTTTTTGTTTGTCTTTTATTAAAATAATTAACAATAAAATCCAATAAAACGCAAAAGCATTTGATGCTGGTACAAATGCAAGTGACTCAAAAATTAAAATTGATGAAAAAGAAACAAATAACGTAATAATAATAATACTTTCTAAATCTAAATTTTTTAACAACCCTAAACACTTAATTAACAGTATTAAATGAATAAGTAATATACATATTAAACATACCAGTCCTCCTGCCAAATAAAACTCAAGATAAAAACTATGAGCTGAACCTATGTTATTAGAAATAAGTAATTTGCCATCATCTAAAATTAAGTATGGAAATCGAGAAAATATGTCCTTTACTGCTACACCAGGTCCAAATCCAAGAAATCTACTCTCCATCTCAGTAAAAATCTGACTCCAGATAACATTTCTTCCAGATAGTTCAAATAATGAAACTGTACTATTTCTAGTTAAAATATCTTTTAAAATATCTTGGGACGAATAAAAAACGCCAAATAAGATTAAAAAATAAATTAAATATTTTTTTGATGAGTTTGTTTCAACAATCTTTCTATTAAAAATATAATAAACACTTATTAAAATAAATATTAATAAAGTTACAAATACTATAGATCTTGTTAGACCCAAATAAAGAGCAAGAATTGATATTAGTAGAAAAAACAATTCTTTCGATACAATTTTTTTATTATCAAATAAATATAAATACAGACTTATTATAAATGTAACTAATGGTATTACTTTTAAGTCACTTACTTTAGATCCAGTAATTCTGATATAATTTCCATCTAAAATAGCTCCAGTCATCGATGGGTAATATATAGTTAACAAAAGGGTAAATATAATTAAAGAAATAAAAACATAATTAATAAATTTAATAATGAAAATAACTTTATAATTTTTAGAGGTCTCGAAAATGTTAAATAAATATTTATAAATTAAAAAACCAGAGATAAATAGAATTGAATATGCTGTATTATAATAAAATTTATTTCCGTAAAAAGAAGAAATGAAAAAGAAGATAAAAATTATACAAAATAATATATCAATTAAATAATGATTATTTTTTTTAAAAATAATACTTCTTTTAATTTTG
>MDSZ01165096.1_pt1 | contig 11042 bp, 14 predicted proteins | sample 811201 | NCBI WGS metagenome assembly MDSZ01 (sample SAMN05326647, study PRJNA326480) | marine metagenome | isolation source: seawater | place: Indian Ocean: North | collected 2010 | reverse complement strand
CACTGGGATGTTTGAAAAGAGCTGAGTACGTTACAGTCGTGTTTAAACAAGTAAGTGAGTCAGTTCCAGGTGAATATTTAGGTAGACTTGTACTAGGTATGCAAGATGATGATGTCAAAATATATGGCTGTACAATCTTCTGACCTACGCTATGCAGGCAATAAAAAAAATTACTGTTATATCTGATACACATGGGGTACTTGCTGAGGAAATAATTCCTTTGCTTCACGATTCTGATGTGATTGTCCATGCTGGAGATATAATGAGTACAGATATTCTGAGGAAGCTTCAATCATATACAGATAATGTCATAGCCGTTGCTGGTAACAATGATCTGCCACAGTCCTACTCTAATGTTGAGGATAAAAATATTATTTCTAAATTAAATAAAGTCGAGCACTTTACAATAAACAACGATTTAGTCACTGTAGAGCATGGAGATAGATTCGGCCATCATCCATCGCATGATGCGCTAAGATCTGAGTATCCAAAGTCTAAGCTTGTTATTTATGGTCACACACATAATCAGATATGTGACATGAGCGCCGATCCTTGGGTTATCAACCCAGGCGCAGCTGGTCATACAAGAAATAATGATGGCGGACCTTGCTGCGTTCAAATATTCATAGATAATCACGACTGGGAAATACAATCTCATTGTATTAAATAATGAATAATAAGGTCTTAACTATCTTGGGTGGCTCAGGATTTATTGCCTCAGAGCTTGTCTACAAACTGTCAGTTCATTTCAAAGAAATCAAGGTGCTTACTCGTAATGTAGAGAAATGCAATAATATAAAAGTAATCAAAAATGTTGATATCTTCTTGTATGATCCATCTCAAATTAATTCAATCACAATTCACTTAAAAAATACAGATGTTGTCATTAATACAGTAGGTATTCTAAATGAGTCCAGTAAATCTACATTTGAGGACATACACTTCAATTTTGTAAAAACGCTTGTGAATAAATCCAGAGAGAACTCAGTTGAAAAATTTATTCATCTTAGTGCTTTGAATGCGGATATAAGCGGCCCTAGTCGTTATTTACAATCTAAAGGTAAAGCAGATGAGTATATATCAAACAACAATGATTCTAAGCTAAAAACAGTAATTTTTAGACCATCAATAGTATTTGGTAATGACGACAGTTTTTTCAACAGATTTACAAAACTACTCAAGTTTATTCCCATCTTTCCACTTGCATGTCCTAATTCACAATTTTCACCAGTTTATGTAAAAGATCTCACAGCTTTTGTTGAAAAAGCTATCATAACGGCAGATTATGATAATCAGATATATGATGTTACAGGACCAAAAAATTATAGCTTTTCCCAGCTAATTCAGTTTATCCTTCAGGCCACAGAAAAAAAACGTTTCATTATTCCACTGAACTATACACTATCTAAATTACAAGCTTTCTTCTTTACTTACCTTGTTCCAGGAAAAATATTTACCCTGGATAATTTCAAATCGCTTCAAATAGATAATGTAAGCTCTAAGGGATTAAAAGGCACTTCAACTATTGAGGAAATTGTCCCGTCGTATTTATCAAAAAAAAATAATAAACTTAGTAGATATAGCAATAATACGAAGAAATAATGAAAACTTACCTTGTGGGTGGTGCAATAAGAGATAACTTACTTGGGTTAAAGCCAAAGGAGAGGGATTGGGTTGTCGTTGGGTCTTCTCCCGATGAGATGAAATCTAGAGGTTTCAAGCAGGTAGGAAAAGATTTCCCGGTATTTATTGACCCGGAATCTGGTGAGGAATATGCATTAGCAAGAACTGAGAGAAAGTCTGGTCACGGCTACACGGGATTTAATTTTGACTATAACTCAACTGTTACTCTTGAAGAAGACTTGAAGCGAAGAGATTTAACTATCAATGCAATCGCACAAGATGAAAACGGCATCCTTATTGATCCGTTTAATGGACAAAAAGATATAGAATTAAAAAAACTTAGACATGTTTCAGATGCATTCTCAGAGGACCCTCTCCGGGTCTTAAGAATTATCAGGTTTAAAGTTAATTTGAATGATTTTGAGATAGCACCTGAAACTATTGAAAAAATTAAAGAGATTATCAAGAGTGGTGAGCTACAATATTTGACAGGTGAAAGAATTTGGCTTGAGCTTTATAAGACTAAAGATTTATCAAAATTTTTCTTGTACTCTATCGAGCTCAATATAAACTTCTTATTTCCTGGCTTGAATGCCAAAACACTTTCTAGTACACAATGTGATAATTTATCTCTTTTAGATAAATTTCAATCAATGTCATATGTAATATCAAAATTCGGCAAAAATATAGAGAACTTTTGTAATAAGATTAAGGTACCTAATGATTATAAGGATTTAGCAATAATGTTTCATGATAATTTGATGATGTTAACTACGCTCAACCTTTTTAAAGTTGGTAGTGAAGAAATACTTCATATGATAAGAAAACTAGATATAAGAAAAAAAAGCAGACTTCAAAATTTCTTTTCAGTTTTTAGAAATTTATATCCACATCAAAAAGAAACTTTGGAATTCTTTATATCATTAGTCGATAAAGTTGAGTCATATAAACTAGATTCAGCGCATAAATCTAAATCAGGGACTGAAATAAGAGAAATAATAGATACTGCTCATAAAAATATAATAGACTCTCATCTAGAAAAATATAAAGGATAAAAACAAATAAGTCGTTTTTCAGCTACAGCAAAGCTAACAAAATAGATCCTAGTATTATTCTATAAATAACATATGGAGTGAATGTAACCATATTTATAGTTTTAATGAAGTATTTAATAGTTATATATGAGAATGCAAACGAAAGAATAAATCCATATATATACTCTTTTACCAGGATAATATTTCCTAATTCTATTATTTTAATTGCCTGATATGTGCTTGCCATAAATATTGCAGGAATAGATAAAAGCAGTGCTATTTTTATCGAGTCGCTTCTGCTAAAACCGGCAATCAAGGCTGATGATATGACTATACCTGATCTTGATACACCCGGTACTAATGCTAAAGTTTGCATTAAGCCAATGAAAACTACGATACCTAAAGAACAGTTGATAAAATTCTTATCCTCTTTCCTGTTGAAGTCTGCAAAATATAGTACTAAGGCAAAAAAAATTGTCATAACTGCAATAGTCTCTATATTCCTCATGTATAAAGATATGTAATCAACTAATATCAAGCCAAAAATAGGCAGCGGGATAGAAGCGAGAACTACTAATTTTAGATAGCTAACTCCAATGGGTGAGAAAGTAATGATTTTCTGTATTTCGTTTCTGTAATAAATTAATATCGCTAAAAGTGAACCAGCATGAAGCGCAATATCAAAGCCTAATCCCTGATCTGGGTAATTAGTCAGTTCAGATACTAAAATCAAGTGAGAGCTACTTGAAATTGGAAGAAATTCAGTAATACCCTGAATTATAGAAAGAATAATTATATTAATTATATCCATTACAATTTAATTACGTCATTCTTGATAAATTTGCTGTTTGATATCTGATTAATATTTTTTTTACATATCAGGACTTTGAATAGTTCACCCATCTGATTTGGCATAATTAACTTTTTAACAGATGTAACATCATCAACATTATTTATATCTAATTTGCTTAGAATGTCATAGCTAATTAGATAACTAGATTGATTCATAAAACCGTCCACAGTCCAATTATTCTTATTCAAAATATTTTTTAAATATGTAAAATTTACGAAAGCACTGATGTCTTTCTTTCCTACATTATCCATAGGGTCAAAGTCAGCTATATGATTATTCACACATGTAACAGTACCATTATGTCTATCAGGGATATACAGTTCTGATGATGCATATCCATAATCAAATACTATAAAGTATGCTTTGCTGACAGCATTATTTATTTCGCTGATGATTTGATGTTGTCCTTTGCTAAATTCAAATATGTAATTCTCAGGAATACTATCGGGGAGATTAAGTTCATTTGATTCCTCCTGAGACAAAAAATCATAATCTTCCCAAACTATCGTGAAACTCTTGTCTATGTAAGCTTTTTGGAACCCTGACTGGGTAAATTTTATAAGATCAACTGGTATACAATCAAATAATTCGTTTGCAATAATAAAAACTTCATTAGGGAGTTGTTTGATATTGTTAATCCAAATAAATTCGATATCATCATCTAATTTATATTCTTGAATTAAAGATTTCTGTCTTTCAATAAGATGAGATGATTTTTCATAAAAAAAGCATTTAGCTGGCAAGGAGCCCGTATCTTTTAGATATGAGATTAACTTTAATGATAATTCGCCAGTACCTGGACCCAATTCAGCAATATTATTAATTTTATCTGATTCAAGAATTTCAATATAGTTTCTAGCTATGCAGTGAGAAAAATGTCTTGATATTAATGGAGATGTTACAAATAGTCCATTAGCTCCAAAAACTTCTTCAGTTTCATATAAACCATATTCTTTATCGAACAACACGGATTCCATATATTGTGAAAAAGATATTCTTTTGTCTTTTTCAATTCTCGATTTAATTTTTTCTTTAATCATTTTGCTGAGTGAAAAATATTTTTTATACAAGAAGTATAAATTAATTTCAGATTATGTAATTATATATTGATGAATAAAGTGGCACTAATTACCGGGGGAGCGAGAAGAATAGGTGCAGAAACAGCCGAATATCTACATTCGAAAGGCATAGATATCTTAATAACTTATAGCAAATCCTCTGCGGCTGCAAGAAATATCAAAAAACAGCTAAATTCTATCAGGGAGAAATCATGTGATATATACAAAGCCACATTTAATTCAAACACAAATTATAAAAAAGTCAGCTCAGATATACTAAAATTTTTCGGAAGATTAGACTATCTCATAAATAATGCATCAAAGTTCTACCCAACAAAAATTCATGAAGTAACAGAGAAAGTTTGGTTAGATACTATAGATACTAATGTTAAAGCACCACTTTTTCTCTCTAGGTATTTTCACAAGGAGTTAAAAAAAAGAAAAGGTGCTATCGTGAATATTATAGACATACATGTGGAGCCACCACTAAAAGATCATTTGATTTATAATATTAGTAAGGCCGGTTTATTAGCCTTAACCAGATCATTATCGAAAGATCTTGCTCCACAAATTCGAGTTAATGGTGTTTCACCAGGAGCAATTATGTGGCCTGAACATGAATCCAGCAAGAAGAAAAAATTAGATATACTTAGTAAAATACCAATGAACTCTACTGGACAACCTCTAGATATTGCAAAGGCAGTCTATTTTTTATTGGAGGAAAGTCCATACATTACTGGACAAAACATTAATGTAGACGGTGGAAGACGCCTGAACATGTAAAAAAGATAGTTAAAGCTTAGAGATAAACAATAAACTCAAACTAAGACTACTTGTAATCGGAATACGAAGTTTAATAAAATAATCAATTGGGAAATAATTCTTCAGCGATAGAAATAGATCTATAGATAACTGTATTAGAAATAAAATGATGAGCAAGTTGAAGATTAAGACTTGGTTGTACTCTATTAAATTCAAAAACAGAACTATCATTGAAAATAAACTTGGTAAGAACCCATAAATTTCCAGATAGATATTATCTTTTCTAAAATCCCAATTATATGCACCTATAAATGTAAAAATAATGCATGACATGAAAATTGCAAGATCATTTATAAATTTCAAATTTAAATATCCTAAAAAATACCCGTCAATAATTAGATAAAAAAATGGAATTAGTCCTGAGTAAGAAATGATATATTTTATATTCATTCTAATAATGATGTATCAATCTGTCTGATAATCATCTTTTGAAGTCTCAAATCATTAATCATTGTATAATGAGTTTTCATTATTACAGGATGTCTATGTCCAGGTTGAAGATCATAAAGCGGTCTTAAAACAAAATCAAACTTAATAATCTCTCCCCTAGGGATATTCTTATCCACATCAATCATATCATCATAATAAAGAATATCTATATCAAGAGTCCTAGAGCTAAACTTTACCTCTCCAAGAGATCTGCCATTAGAGGATTCTACTTGATTCAGAAATACTTTCAGAGAGTTATAATCATATATGGTATCAAATGATGCTGCTAAATTATAAAAGTTGGGCCCAGCGAATCCCATAGAAGAAGATTCATAAATCGGGGACAATTTCAGATTAGTAAATTCCTCTTTCAACGATTGAACACATTTTTTTATATGTTTCATCGGCTCTATATTACTGCCAATTCCGACGTATATTCTATGATTCTTTTCTGTACCTTTCAATTATTACCCCAACTTCTTTAGATCCAGTCACCGCGCCTGGTTTGCTGAATCTGCCTTTTATATAACTAACATTGAATTTTTGAAATATTAATTTTACTGATTCTTCTGCAAGAGCTTCTATTAATTGAAATTCACTTTCACCTATAAATGATTTAAGTGTCTTAGAGACTGCTTTGTAATCAACGGTGTCATCAATCACATCGCTGTCTGACGCATTACTTATATCTGTGCCTAATTCAAGATCTATACAAACAAATTGTTTGATTTTCCTTTCCCAGTCATATATTCCTATAACTGTCTCGATACATAACTCTTTGATAAATACAATATCCATATTTTCTCATTAATTTGCTGATAAACAGTATTGTATCTGATTAGGTTTCTGATATCATTACTGAGTTACAAAATCATGTCAAAAATCTGCGATATAACAAAAAAAAGGGTCATGGTAGGAAATAATGTCTCCCATGCTAAGAATCGTACTAGACGTACGTTTGAACCCAATCTTCACTCACATAGACTTTGGTCTGAAAAAAAGAACAAATTCATTAAACTTACTCTTTCAAACAAAGGGCTAAGAATAGTGAATAAGCTAGGCCTAGATGCTGCACTTACAAAATACGGGATAGAGTAATGAGAGATAAGATTAAGTTAGTATCGTCTGCAGGCACAGGGCACTACTACACAACGACTAAGAACAAGAAAACGATGCCAGATAAAATGGAAATTAAGAAGTTTGATCCAGTTGTGAGAAAATACGTAATGTATACAGAAAAGAAGATTAAATAACTTTGTAGCTTTTCAGTCTTATAAGAAAATCATCTAATGCTTCGATGCCATGGCTTCTTGCCTCATCAGACCATTTATTCAATGTTTCTATAAAATTTTCATGCTTTACTTCTCTTGAATGCAGGAGTTCATGAAGTTTATTTTTAAGACTGTAAACATTACTAAGCTTGATGTTTCTAGCTAGCAGAGTATTAACTTTTGTTTCTTGTTTTTGACTCAATCTTTTTGGATGATCAGCTAGAAGCTTGAATGATAGGTGGAACTTTTCTTTTTTATAAATTGGTTTTAGAACTTTTTGTGTAAAATCAGTGATGACAGCTAACTTCGATTGTAGAATTGATTGAGTAATGAGCTTAGAGTCTGTATTTTGTTTTTCTTGAATAATGGGTTTTGGTGCCAGTCTTTTGACGCGACATAAACCAATAAGACCAAATATTTTTATGTACATCCAGCCAATGTCAAATTCCCATGCTCTTAATGAGAACTTAGCTGCAGTTGGGTATGCATGATGGTTGTTGTGTAATTCCTCTCCACCAATAATAATTCCAATTGGTGACATATTTGTAGAATCATCATTAGTATTATAATTTCTGTAACCCCAGTAGTGACCAGCTCCGTTAATTCCTCCAGCTGCAAATATCGGTGTCCACATCATCTGAATGGACCAAATAATGATACCAACTGTTCCAAAAAGCAGGATGTTAACAATGAATAAGATTAGTATCCCTAGATTATTTCGTCCAGTGTACAGTTTATCTTCTATCCAGTCATTTGGGCAATTTTGTGAGTATTTTTCGATAGTTTCTTTATTATTTTTTTCCATGTGGTACAAGTCAGCGCCTTGGAATAAAACTTTATTAATTCCAAATACAGCAGGACTGTGTGGATCAGCTTCCGTTTCCACTTTAGCGTGATGTTTTCTATGAATTGCTACCCAATCTGTCGTGCGCATGGATGTTGTCAGCCATAACCAGAATCTGAAAAAATGTGACAGAATTGGATGTATCTCTATAGCCGAATGACAGACGCCTCTATGAAGATATAGTGTTATTGCTACAATAGTTATATGTGTGACTGCTAATGTATAAAAGACGTATCCTATTGTGCTAAGTGGTATAATTCCGTTAATGAGTATTTCAATCATATTAATATCCAATAGCCTCTTATATTAACAAGAAATTGAATTATATCCAATAATTATGCCAGAATTACCAGAAGTTGAGACAGTTAAGAGTTATGTTGAGAAGAGAATTCTCAATAAAAAGATTAGTAATATTAAGGTTTTGAATACAAAGCTACGATGGCCTATCAACGCAAAGGACCTCAAAAAAGTTATAGGTAATTTGATTGTAAATATATCCAGAAAAGGAAAATATATATTAATTAAACTTGATACCGCTGATCGAGTGATAGTGATACACCTTGGAATGACAGGTGTAATTTCTTTCAAACACATTGATGAATATATAGAAAATAAACATGACCATCTTTTAATATTTTTTGATGAATATGTATTTATTTATAATGATGTAAGAAAATTTGGATCAATACATATCACACAAAAAATCAATACTATGTTTCTGTTAAAAGATCTTGGACCAGAGCCGCTATCAGATAAATTCGATGATCAATACTTATTTGAAATCTCCAGAAAAAGATCTTGTTCCATCAAAGAGTTGATTATGAATCAAAAGATTGTTGTAGGAATTGGTAATATTTATGCGTCAGAGGCATTATTTCTATCAAAAATACATCCTGCTAAGACTTCGAGAGATATAACTAGAGTGCAGTATAAAAAATTGATAAAGAATATAAAAATTACTCTCAAGAAAGCTATAAAGTTGGGTGGTTCTACTATTAAAGATTTTAAAAATGCAGAGGGTAAGCCTGGATACTTTACACATGAGCTATTAATATATCAAAAAAAGCATTGCCCGATTCACAAAAGGAATTCAGTGAAAAATATTCGTATATCAGGACGCTCATCATTTTATTGTGATAAATGTCAAAAGATGTGACTACGTACCTATATCAGACCTAAAGAATGCGAGAGACGAATCCTCCTCTTTGAGTTCTGAATCATTATATGTCTTTATCTTGCGTATGTTTTCATATGCCAAATCGATGGCTTCTTGTTTAGTGTCACAACATGCATTCACACTTAATATCCTTCCGCCAGTGACCATAATGGATCCATTATTAATTTTGGTACCTGCATGAAATAATTTCAAATTAGGTGTTTCCTCTACTTTTGATAAATCTAAGTAAAAGCCGGTTCGTGGATTTGTTGGGTAACCACTTGCTGCCAACACAATAGTGCAGCAATATCCAGAATACTTTTTGTCATCAAGAAATGTTAGGTTAAAGTTATCTGGGTACTGTGAATTGTCGAAACCAATCAAATCGAGGAAATCTACACTATTCTTATACAAGTAGACCATAAGATTTTGAGTCTCCGGGTCACCCAGTCTACAATTATACTCAAGAAGATAAGGTTTATTATCCTCTACCGAGATCATTAATCCAAGGTAGAGAAATCCATTATACTGGCTATTATCAATCGCTTGACTATTTATTGAAACAAGCGTTTTTATTATTATCTTTTCAATTTCAATATTTAGCGCGTATATGTCATTTTTCTTATAAGAACAAAATGGGTGAGTAATTGCACCCATCCCCCCAGTATTAGGTCCAGAATTATACTCATCTCTAGATTTATAATCTTTTATCCAAGTCAACCCTATTGTCTTTTTTGATGCATTGGGATTACAAATATAAATTGATGATAGTTCGATGCCTTTTAAGAAATCCTCTACTATTATTTTATCTCCTGGCTTTAATAGATTCTTGGCAGAGTCTTTTGCATCGGAAATTGATTCACATATATCAACACCTTTTCCTGCAGCCAAGCCGTCATATTTCACCACAATGGGAGGTTTCTTGGATTCAATATACCTCACTGCATCTTGTATATTCTCGAATTCACTATAATTAGCTGTTGGGAGTTGATTATCAAACATAAATTTTTTTGAGAATGCTTTTGATCCTTCCAGTTGAGCAAAATACTTTTTTGGTCCAAATATATTTAGCCTATTCCTTTCAAAAAGATCGCTCAATCCATTTACCAGTGGAACTTCAGGACCAACAATTGTAAGATCAATTTTGTTATCTATAGCGAAACGTAATACCGCTTCTTGATTATTTATGTCACAGTCAATGTTGTAGACATTTTTTTCTGATAGCGTACCTGCATTTCCAGGCATCACGTAAATTTTCTCTATTTCATGTCTCGAACGTGATATCAACCACGCAATAGCATGCTCCCTTCCACCTGAGCCTATTATAAGAATCTTCAAGGCCATCAGTGTTTAAATACTCTAACGTGCGAGAAACACATTGCTAGTTTATATTTATCAGCCGCTTGTATAATTTCATTATCACTCAGTGAGCCCCCCGGTTGAATAATTGCAACCACACCTATTTTTTTCGCTAAATCTAAATTATCTCTAAAAGGAAAAAAAGCCTCTGATGCCATGATAGACCCTTTCAGTGAGATCTTCTCTTTTTTCGACTTCGCGAAAGCTATATTTGTTGAGTCTATCCTGCTCATTTGTCCGGCACCGATAGCAAGTGTCTTTTTATTTTTAACAAATACAATAGAATTAGATTTAACATAACGAGATACTTTGAAAGCGAACAGCATATCTTCAAACTGTTTGGTAGTAGGTTTTTTCTGCGTAACTACAGTCAGATGTTTTTTGGAAATTAACTTCTCATCTTTTTCCTGCACTAATAATTTATCTCTCAGTAACTTTGTTTCAAATATAGGCTCACTTTTTTTTCGAAGCTTAATTTTAAGCATTCTTATATTTGGTTTTTTTTTGATAACATCAAGAGATTTGGCATCGAATGATGGCGCGGCTATTACCTCTAAGAATTGTCTACTTATGATTTTTTCTACCAATCGATT
>MDSZ01142546.1_pt1 | contig 11042 bp, 11 predicted proteins | sample 811201 | NCBI WGS metagenome assembly MDSZ01 (sample SAMN05326647, study PRJNA326480) | marine metagenome | isolation source: seawater | place: Indian Ocean: North | collected 2010 | reverse complement strand
CGTGCCTTACCACTTGGCTACGCCCCAATAATATCTTCGTATAACACAAAAAAAATAAATTTATATAGTTTTTGATGTTTTGCACCAGTAATTTCTAAATTGGTTTTTTACTTTTTTTTTAGCCTCTTTACACTTTCTAGATGAACTAAAATAAGCAATTATTGCAGAACCTGAGCCAGTCATTCTTACAAACTCAGTGTTAGGCAGATTATCTAGAAAATTCTTTAAACTCTTCAGTTTTGGGTATTTGTAAAATGCTATTGATTCTAAATCGTTTTTTCTATTTTTTAGATACTTTATACCAAAGAAGTTTTTATTCATTGAATTGAATTCTGGTTGAGAAAATTTTTTTATTTTTTTATAAATTTTTTGTGTTGAACATCCAAAATCTGGCTTAACAATTAGAACATCAAATTTTTTCGTAAAGTGTGAAATTTTAATTAAACTATTTTTTTTTAAAATTAAACTTTTTGAATAAAGTCCTAAAACAACATCAGATCCAATTAAATTGCATATTTCTATAATTTCTTTCTTATTTAATTTTATTAACTTTCTTTTTATAAAAAAATTCAAAAGATTTGCTGCATTCATCGAACCACCCCCAAGGCCTGCTTTTGATGGAATATTTTTTTTAACAATTATTTGATATTTATTTTTTAGTAATTTTTTTTTTTCAATAATATTAAGTAATCTAGACAAAGTGTTTTTATCACTAATACCACTAGAAAATTTTCCTTTAAATTGAATTATATGATTTTTATATCTAATTTTTTTTATCTTAATTTCATCATGTAAATCTAAAAAACCAACAATACTCTCAATTCTATGAAGCAGTTTTGATTTACCAATTACATTTAAAGCTAAATTAATCTTTGCAGGAGATTTAATTTTGAAATAACTCATTATGAGTTTTGTGGTCCATTAATAATTTTATTTTTTATTTCATCTAACAGGTCATTCTCAGCATCTTCCATCTTTAAAACCATTGACCAAAAATATCGTGCTTGCATTTTTCTATCTAATTTCCAAAGAATATCACCATAATGATCATTAACAATTGGATCATCTGGCATTAACAGAACTGCTCTTTTTAAAAATTTTTCAGCTTTCGAGAAATCATTTATTAAATAATAAGCCCATCCAATGGAGTCAATTATATATGGATCGTTGTTTTCTTGTTCATAAGCCTTCTCTAACATTTTGATCGCGTCATCAATCCTATAATCTCTTTCAAGCCATGAATAGGCTAAATAATTTAATACATATGCGTCATTTGGATTAATCTTAAGGGATTGTTTTAAGTCTTTATCAGCGTTTTTAAAATCTTGAAGCCTTTCATAGCTCCCCCCTCTTCTATATAACAAGTCTGCTTTTACATCATTGTCATTATCTAATCTATTGATGATTAAAGAATAATATTCTATTGCCTTTTCGTATTTTTTTGAATTTTTATAAAAATTTGCAATATCAAAAATAAATTTATTATTAGGATTTTCTATCTTCTTAAATTTTGAAGAAATATAATTTAATGCTTCTTCACGACTTCTTCTCTTAGAAATTATTTGTGCTTCTTTTTTTGTTCTATACCAATAATAAAAATCCTGATTTTTATCAAAACTTTTTAGAACGTTTTTTGATTTTTCATAATTTTCATTCAAGTATAAATTTTCTGCTACTAATGATAAATTAAAAACAAATTTTGGATTTAAATAACTTGATAAACTTAAATAAAAATTTGATTTTTCATATTCATTTTGAGATGAAAATAAATTTGAAATTAAAAATAAAAACTCACCAATTATATCATTCTGATTATAGCATGAAAAAACTTTTCTAAATTCTTTGTTTTGACCTCTTTCTATCCAACTCTTACCTTGAGATAATAATAAAGTGGAATTAATATAATCTAATTTGTCAGTAATTGCTTTTGCATCAACTATCCTATTTTTTTCTATTAAATATGTTAAATAAAAAAAAATATATCTCGAATAGTCGCCTTGATTATTATTAATTAATTTAGAAAAAAAAGAGTCAGTGTTTTTATCATCTAAATAACATCTTTGAAAAGCTTCAGAAATTAAAGATAAATTTCCAAAAATTTTTTTTTCTTTTGAAATTTTTTTATTCTTAAAAACATCAGTATACTGGATTAAAGAACTTACAATGATAAAATTTATTCTATCTTCCATAATCTTATCAGGCACCAAAGATAAAATTTTTTTTGCCTTTTTAATATTGTTTTTTTTCAAACTGTCCAGAGCTAATAGAATATAGGCTTCAAAAAATTCTGAATTATTTTTATTAGTTTTTATTAAGTTTATTGCCTGAGCAACTTTATCTTCCAAAACTAATGACATTACTAACTTTTCTAAAAATGGTTCATGTCGATTTAATAATATTTTAGAAGAATTAAAAAAATTTAAGGCCTGAGAATTATCTTTATTTTCAAAGGCCACAATACCTGAAAAGTATTTAGATAAATTTTTTGAGTTAACTTCATTAAAACTTTTGCTTTCTGAAAATAATTGGCTCTGATATAAAAGAGTTAAAATAAATATAATTGTGACTTTTTTTTTAAACATAAATAAAATAATATGACTAAAAAGTTTTCAGATTAGAATATGTCTTATAGAGAAGAGCTTCTAAATTCAATAGAGCCAAATTTCGTTTTCAGCAATAAACCACTAAATAGATTTAAAATTCAAAAAACTGTTGGTAATACTGAGAGTTTAGATAAAAGTGCAAAAATTATTGAACTAAAAAAACTTATAAATTCAATTCAAAATTGTAATTTAAAAAATAGCTCTAAAGATCCAATTTTGGGTGATGGTAATATCAATAGTCCAATAATGATTATCGGTGAAGCTCCGGGTTTAGAGGAAGAAAAAACTGGCAAAACATTTCAAGGAGAATCTGGAGTTCTGTTGGAAAAAATGCTTTTAGCAATCAATTTAAATAAAAAAGATGTTTACTCAAGCTATGCAATAAATTTTAGACCACCAGAGGATAGAAAGCCAACATCACAAGAAATAAACAGATATTCCGTAATCTTAAAGGAACTTATTTCAATTATTGATCCAAAAATCGTAATTCTCTTTGGAAGCACCGCAATGGAGTCTGTAACTTCCTCAAATGAAAGAATTTCTAATGAAAGAGGAAAATGGAAAGAAATTATATTAAAGAGTAAAACTTATCCTTTGATGGTAACATTTAGCCCCTCTTATTTGCTCAGGTTTCCAGAAAATAAAAAATTTTCTTGGGAGGATTTAAAAAAGATCAGAAAGAAAATTGTGGATCTAAAAATCAAGTTTTAATGAAAATTATTGCTGGTGTTGATGAGGTTGGACGAGGCAGTTTAATAGGACCAGTTTATGCGGCTGCTGTAATTTTGAATAAAAATATCAACGTTAAATTATTAAAAGATTCAAAAAGTATTAAAAAAGAAAAAAGAGAAATTTTATCTAAGTATATTAAAAATAATTCAACTTGGGCTATTGCAAAAGCATCAAAAAATGAAATTGATAAAATAAATATTTTACAAGCTAGTTTGCTCGCTATGAAAAGAGCAATTAAAAAACTTAAAAAAAAACCCTCACAAATATTAGTTGATGGCAACAAAATTCCCTCAATGAAAAACTATAAAATTACCGCTGTTGTAAAAGGAGATACAAAAATACCTTCTATCTCAGCAGCTTCAATAATTGCAAAAGTTGCAAGAGATGATTTTATAATTTCACTTTCTAAAAAAAATAAAGGCTATAATTGGGATAAAAATTTTGGTTATGGAACAAAGCAACATATAAAAGCTCTAAAAAAACTAGGCATTACTAAACACCATAGAAAAACTTTTTCACCAGTGTCTCAAATATCTAAACACAACATCTAGTAAGTTATTAATTTTGGAACACAAGTTAAATCCAAATATTTCAATCTGAAGTTGACCGTAGAATCCATTTGGAGTCTAATTAAATTTTACAAATGAAACCTGAATTTAAAAATAAAATTATTAATGGAGACAGTCTCGAAGAATTAAAAAAAATTCCACGTGAAACTTTTGATTTAATTTTTGCTGACCCTCCTTACAATTTACAATTAAAAAGCGAATTAATTAGACCAGATAGGTCAAAGGTTGATGCTGTAAATGATAAATGGGATAGATTTAAAAATTTTAAAAAATATGATGAATTCACATATGAATGGCTTAGTGAATGCAAAAGGATTTTAAAAAAAAATGGAGCTATTTGGGTAATAGGAAGTTATCATAATATTTTCAGAGTTGGTACTACAGTTCAAAATTTAGGATTTTGGATTTTAAATGATGTTATCTGGAATAAAAATAATCCAATGCCTAATTTTAGAGGAACACGTTTTACAAATGCACATGAAACTCTAATCTGGGCATCCAAGAGTGAAAAATCTAAATACACATTTAATTATCAATCTTTAAAATGTTTAAATGACGATCTCCAGATGAGATCTAATTGGAACATTCCAATTTGTAATGGTTCTGAGCGACTTAAAAAGAATGGAAAAAAAATTCATTCTACTCAAAAACCAGAGGCGCTCTTGCATAGAATTCTACTAGCTACATCTAATAAAAATGACCTTATTCTTGATCCTTTTTTGGGATCAGGAACAACAGCAACAGTCGCAAAAAAACTAGGAAGAAATTATTTTGGAATAGAAAAAGAAAAAAATTATTTTAAAGCTGCTGAGCAACGCTTGAAGACAACTAAACCTATCGAAGATGATTTATTAGATACACTTAAAAATAACAGATCAAAACCAAGAATTCCTTTTGGATCATTAGTTGAACTCGGAATAATTAAACCTGGAACTAATATATTTGATAACAAGAAAAAAATAACAGCCAGAATTATGGCAGATGGTAGTATAAAACATAATCAAGCAGAGGGCTCTATACACAAAGTTGCAGCAACTATTCTTGGAGCTGAAAGTTGTAATGGATGGACTTTTTGGCACTGTAATATAAATGGACGGACTTTTCCAATTGATTATTTAAGACAAAGATTAATTTCTAAAAATTAACTTTTATAAATTTTTCCCAAATAACTTTGCAAAAATTTTTTATTTCTAGTTAAAAATTTTAAAAAAATATTTCTAAGTGCTGTCATAATTGGATTAGATAAATGAAAAATAAATTGATTAAAATTTGATCTACTGTTAATCATTTTCACTCTCCGTAATCTGATATCATAAAAATTATTACTATTATTTATTATACATTCATATAATTGATGCGCCCCTTCTATTGATTGGGAGGCTCCTTGAGCAAAAGAGGGAGGAAATGCAAAAAATGCATCTCCTACAAGAAACATATTTTTTGGAGGATTGTATAAATTTTTACTTACAAATATTGGAAATAATTTTATATTTTGAAGATTTTTGAAGATATCTTGAGAAACTTTTTCAGATAATTTATTTTTAATATTTTCTATAAAAAAACTTTCACTAAAAAGTTTATGATTTTTTTGTTCATTTGAATTTAACTTATGTTTCAATATACCAATAAAATTAAAGTTTTTTTCATTGTTAATAGGATAAACCACATAATGAAAATCAGATCCTAGAAATAAAGAAATATTTTTTCCATTTAAATTTTGAAGATTTTCTCTAGAAATACTGCCTCTAATAGCAATAGAATTATTAAAAATTGGTTTCGATTTATTTTTAGAAATCAATGACTTTCCTTTAGAAAATACACCGTCAGAAATAATTAAATAATCACAAAATATTTTATTATTATTAATAATTAATCTTATTAAGTCCTCATCGTAATCAATCTGATCTATACTACAATTATATTTAATCACATCATCATCTAGCTGTTTTTTTAAAAATTGAAGTAGTTTTGATCTTTTTAATGTTGTGTATTTACAATTTTCAGTATTAAATTTTGAAATATCTAGGTCGCAAATTTTTTTTGAATTTTTTATTTGATAAAAATCAATTTTTTTTGGATTAAATTTTTCTTCGTCGGTTAAAGAAAAAAAACCTATTTTATTTAAAAGTTCTACACTATTTACTGACAACTGAATTCCATAACCCTCATCTACTTCTATTGAGTTTCTTTTTTCATAGATGTTAACCTGATAATCCTTATTATCTTGAAATAAATTGGCAATATATAATCCTGAGACTCCAGCACCAATGATTGCTATTCTTTTCATTTATGATTTTCCAAAAATTTTACTACCTTTTTAGTAAATGTTGGTAGTGTATAATTTTTTAGTCTTGTTGGATCAATCCAATAATTGTTTTTATTTGAATTATATTTATTTTTATATTCGATTTTAATGTTCATATTCATGTTAGACATTTTAAAATTTAAGTCTTTATCAAAATTTTTAGGGTTTTCTAATTTTTCCATCGGAAAAATATTGAAATTTTTCAAAAAATTAAATTTTTTATTTTTTATTAACAAATATTTATTATTTTTTTTATAAACATTTATTTTATAAAAAGTTTCCTTGTCTTTTTTTGTCAATTTCACTAAACCGAAATCTTTATTTTTAAATGATACGCATTTTTTTGATAGTGGGCATTCTTTACAATCAGGATTAAAAGGTTTACAAATTAAAGCTCCTAATTCCATCAAAGCCTGAGCATAATCACTAGACCTTCTTGTAGATATACCAAAAATTTTTTTTTGCTCATGTAAATTTTCTTTTTTTATTTGATTTTTTTTTTTTTAAGTATAAATATCTTTTTAGCACTCTTTCAATATTGCCATCTAGCGGAATAATTGGTTTATTAAATGCAATAGCTAAAATAGCACTCGCTGTATAATCTCCAATTCCAGGAAGTGATTTTAAATCAATAAAATTTTGAGGTAATCTTTTATTAAAATCTTTAACGATGATTTGCGCTGTCCTTTTTAAGTTTCTTACTCTTGAGTAATATCCAAGACCTTCCCAAAGTTTGATCAATTTTCTGTCATCAAATTTAGATAATTTTTCAACGTTAGGAATATTTTTTATAAACTTATTAAAGTAAGGTATCACGGTTGCAACTTGGGTTTGTTGCAACATAAATTCACTTATGAGTGCATAATACTCTGTTTTTTTTTGGGAAAACTTTTTTCTCCAAGGTAAAGATCTTTTATTTATATCATACCAATTGAGAATTTTATTTGTTATTGTTAAATCTTTCATATGCAATTTAAAAATAATACTAAGCAGAGAAACGTGGTCATTCAAGGATTAAGATCATTTCGAGATACTTTGCCAAAAAATGTAAAAAAAATTATTAATAAAAAGGGCCACATATATTCAGAAACTTTAAATAATTGGAAGTATATAGTTGGAGAAAAATTATTTAAAATTTGTTATCCAAAATCTTTCAAAAATTCAAATCGATTTGGAGTAAGTACACTTTTAATCATGGTAAAAAGAGGTCATGAAGTTGATATGGAATACTCAAAAAAAAATATTATAGACAAAATGAATAGATTTTTTGGATATTCAGTTGTTGAAAAGCTTAAATTTATTTGTTTTGATGATAACCAAGATATTTTTCCTTCAAAAAAGAATAATGAACAAAATGTGACAATAAAGAAATATCAAAATAAAATTTTAAACATTAAAAATGACAAAATTAAAAAATCACTAATTGAATTAACTAAAGTATTTAAACAAAAATGAAAAAATTAATTTCACTCTTTTTTATATTTTTACTTCAGGCTTCATCCATTAGTGCTAATGACTCGAATGAAATTAAGAGAATAGTAATTGGTAATAAAGATGCCAAAATAAGAATTATAGCCTATGAGTCTTTAACTTGCAGTCACTGTGCAAACTTCCATATTGATGTTTTACCAAATTTAAAAAAGGAATATATCGATACAGGTATTGCAAAGATTGAATTTAGACATTTTCCATTAGATGTGGCTGCTTTCAATGCATCAAAAATTGCTCAATGCAAAAATGATGGTAGCTCAGATATTTTAAATAAATTATATCTAAATCAAACAAAATGGATCAAAGGTAATACAATTGAAGAAGTGAATAATAACTTAAAAAAATTTTTAGTTGCAGAAGGAATCAAAGTTGATTTCAATAAGTGTACAAATGATAAAAATATAGAAGATTTTGTTTTAAATGATCGAATCGAGGGTGTCAAAAAATTCAAAGTAAATGCTACTCCTACGATAATAATAAACAATAAAAAGTTTGAAAAATCTCTCAATTATAAAAATTTAAAAAAAACCTTAGAAAAACTGATATAAGTTAATCCATGGAGTTTAAAAAAATCCAACTAAATGGATTTAAATCTTTTGCAGATAAGACAAATTTTTTAATTGAAAATGGTCTAACTGGAATTGTTGGTCCAAATGGTTGCGGTAAATCAAATATCGTGGAGTCATTAAGATGGGTAATGGGTGAAACCTCTGCAAAAAGTATGAGAGGTTCAGGAATGGAAGATGTAATATTTTCAGGAACATCAAATAAACCTTCAAAAAATATAGCTGAGGTATCTATATCAGTTAATAATCCAAATAATGAAGGTCCTGTTCAATACAGGGAATTAGATGAGATTAACATTAGAAGAAAAATAGAAAAAGACAAAGGATCTAAATTTTATATAAACAATAAGGAAGTAAGAGCTAGAGATGCTCAAATGTTTTTTGCTGATCTGTCGACCGGTGCTCATTCACCTTCTATGATCAGTCAAGGACGTATTGGTGCATTAGTTACAGCCAAGCCTACTGATCGTAGGGCTATTTTAGAGGAAGCTGCAGGAATTTCAGGATTACATGTAAGGAGACATGAAGCAGAATTACGATTAAGTGCTGCAGAAAATAATTTGAAAAGAGCAGATGAGTTAAGAAGACAACAAGAAAAACAATTATTTAATCTTCAAAAACAAGCTGAAGAAGCCACAAAATATAAGGTTATATCTGAATTAATTAAAAAGATAGAAGCTGGTCTTTATTATTTGAAATTAATCGAAATAGATAAAGAAATAACAATTGAAAATGAAATAAACATAGAGGCTGAAGGTGAAGTGGCTGGCTATAATGAGAAAATAAATGAATTTGAAAAACAAATAAAATTAGAAACTGAAAAAATTAATCCTTTGAGAGAAAGAAATATTGAAAATCTTTCTAAAATTCAAAGGTTGAATTTAGAGCTACAAAGTTTAGATGAGGAAAATAATCGAATTCAAGATGAAATAGAGTCTATAAAAAATTCTCTTAAAACTTTAGAAGAAGATATTTCCAGAGAAAAAGGCATTATTATAGATGCAAATTCCAACGAAAAACGATTAAAAGAAGAAAAAAATGAATTAATAGAAATAGATTCTAAATATTTTGAAACTGAAAAATTATCAAATGAGGACTTGGAGAGTGCGAAAAATAAACTAGATAAAGAACAAAAGGAAGTTGATACAGTCATAAATAATATAGCTGAAACTAGTTTAAATATTAGTCTTGGGTCAATTAATAATGTTAAAAATACTATTACAAGAGCAAAAGAGTTATTAGAAACTAACGAAATAAATCAAGCATTAACATTGCTTGATAGATGTAATATTGAATTAGATAATTTTCTAAAAGATATAAAAGATGACAAAAGTAGAAATAAACTTCTTGATGTTAATGAAAAGTCTAAAAATATTAAAATTCTTCAAGAAAAATATGCAGATGCATTCAGTAAGAATCAATCAATTAAAAAAGAGTCTGTTAAGAGAAATGAAAGAATTAAAACAATCGAAACCGAAATTGAAAGTTGGAAAAATCTTTTAATTAATTCTGAAAAAATGGTCAACGAATTAACTGTAAGAAAAAATAAGCTTAATAATCAATTAGAACAATTAGAAAATCAACCGCGTACACAAGCAGAAAGAAAAGGGCAAATTACTGAAAACTTAAGAATATCTGAAAAAGAAAAAAATGATAATGAAATAATAATCAGTGAAACAGATAATAAAATTGAAAATTTAAGAAATGAATTGAATAAAATTCAAGAACAGTCGATACAAATCAGAGAGAGAAAAGCTAGTTCAGGGGCTACAATTGAGGGCCTCAATAAGAGAAAAACAGACTTACTAGATAGAATTAATTCAGAACTAAATTTAAATGAAAATAATATTTTAGAAAATTCTAATTTAAATGGATTGGAAGAACTGCCAAACCATGTAGATCAAGAAGATTTATTAGATAAAAAAAAACAAGAAAGAGAAAAACTTGGATCTGTAAACCTCAAAGCTGATGAAGAGACAAACAAATATGAAATAGAAATTAAAAAGATGGAGCAAGATCGTGCAGATTTAGTAACTGCAATTATTAGACTTAAGCAAAGTATTAATGAATTAAATGAAAAAGGTAGAGAAAGACTTGTTGAGGCTTTTGAAAAGATTAACAGAAAATTTAATGAGGTTTACACAAAATTATTTAATGGTGGTTCTGCTAAGTTAGAATTGGTAGACTCTGAAGATCCTCTAGAAGCAGGATTAGAAATGTTAGTAAGTCCGCCTGGAAAAAGACTACAATCGATCACATTATTATCTGGGGGTGAACAAGCTTTAACTGCACTATCTTTAATTTTTGCAGTTTTTCTAACAAATCCATCACCTATTTGTGTATTAGATGAAGTTGATGCACCACTTGATGATGCAAACGTAACAAGATTTTGTAGTCTCTTGGAAGAGCTAACCAAAATTACTAATACAAAATTTATAATTGTAACCCACCACGCTTTAACTATGTCCAAAATGGACAGACTTTATGGCGTTACAATGCCTGAAAAAGGAATAAGTCAATTAGTAGCCGTTGATCTTCAAAAAGCAGAAAGTATGGTTGCTTAAATTTGGATGTCAAAAGATCAGTTTAAAACTCGCTTACAGATTGCAAAAGATAAGCTTTCAAAGAAAAATTTAAAACAAAATAACCAAAATTCATCCTCTATTGGTGCTGCTTTTAAGCTGAGCACTGAATTAGTCTCTGCAGTTGCTGTTGGGGCAATTATTGGGTTTATTTTAGACAAGACCTTTGGTACTAAACCTTGGTTAATTATAAT
>MDSZ01139791.1_pt1 | contig 11042 bp, 8 predicted proteins | sample 811201 | NCBI WGS metagenome assembly MDSZ01 (sample SAMN05326647, study PRJNA326480) | marine metagenome | isolation source: seawater | place: Indian Ocean: North | collected 2010 | reverse complement strand
TCATCTAATATATTACATATATACTCAACAACTTGCAAATTAGATTTTTCACAGTTGCCACCAATATTATGTATTTCGCCATAGTTACATCCTTCAAGTATTCGTAATAAGGCATCTGCATGATCTTCTACATAGAGCCAATCTCTAATTTGAGCTCCACTTCCATAAATTGGAATATTTTCATGCGATAAACATTTTAATATTGTAAGAGGAATAAGTTTTTCAGGAAACTGAAATGGTCCGTAATTATTTGTACAGTTAGTTATTACAGTTGGTAATTTATAGGTTTTATTCCATGCTCTGACAAGATGGTCAGAACTAGCTTTGCTTGCGCTGTACGGTGAGTTGGGTTTATAACTTGTATTTTCATCAAATTTATTTTCATTAGCATTTAATGATCCATAAACTTCATCTGTTGATACATGATGAAAAATAAACTGTTTTTTTTTATAAGAGCTTAAGCTATTGAAATATTCTCTAGCAATTTCTAACAAATTATAAGTTCCTATTATATTAGTTTCAATAAAGTTGAATGAATTATCAATTGAGCGATCTACATGAGACTCGGCTGCAAGATGTATAATCTTATTTGGCTTAAACTCATTTATATTTTTCTCCAATAATCTATAGTCACATATATCACATTTATTAAAACTATAATTTGGATTTGATTTAAAATCTTTTATTGAATTAAGGTTAGAAGCATAAGTCAATTTGTCTAGATTCAATATTTTATACTTTTTAAATTTTAGTGCCTTTCTGATTAAAGTAGATCCAATAAATCCAGCGCCTCCTGTTACTATTAATCTCATTTAACTTAACTCAATAGAATTGATTTTTTTTGCGATTATTTCGTATGAGGGCACTACTTGATCATTATTTATATTTTCAAAAAAAAATTTTTTTATAACTGAGTTTGTATTATAAATATTATTTAAATTTGTATCTAACTCATTTTCAGAAAAGTGTTCTATGTTTAATGGATTAATATTTAAATAATTAGATACATACTGAATTTTCATCCTTTTCTCTTTTTTTATCGTTGAATCAAAAATCATAAGAGTTGGTTTTTTATTGACGATTGCCTGATTTAAAGCAGACGAATTATGTCCAATAATTACATTTGCGTGTTGAATTAGTTCTGCTGTCCTCTGATAAATAATTTCTCTATTATATGGATTATTATCATAAATATATTTACCTGAAGCTGCTATGATTATTTTGAGATTCATTTTTTTTTCAATGAGATCGAAGAAACTTTGAAGATTAAATATATATTTTTGTATATCGTGTGATCTAAAATTTTTATCACCATGATTCATTCTATAGTCTGGAGAGCTAAAAATTGTATCATCAACAAATAATCCGTATTCATATTTAATAATTCTTTCTTTTTCTGTCCAATCGATTTCAACTGATGGAATACTTAAAAAATCAGATGCCAATGTTTTTTTCATCCACATTTGCCTTCCGGCAACACCAGAGCTTGCAACAAAAATGGGTTTTTGATAGTAATTAGTATATCGATACAAAAAATTTTTTAACCTATTAATTACATTATATCGTTTAAAAAAATTCTCATCACTAAACGAATCAAAAAATCTTTTCATTAAATATGTAACGTATTTGAGGTTACTATCGATTAGATATTTTTCCCCATGGAATCCGACAACACGCGGTCCAACATAATAGTTTGCGTCAATTATTCTAAGTAACCTTCGTAACCAAAAATCATCATGGTTTGCGAAATCAAGAAAGCAAAATATTGTATTTTTATCAGTTTTATATAATTCTTTTTTTACATCAGTTTTATTATAAAAAATCTTTTGATTTGGCGGTTCGTAGGAAAGAAATTTGTTATCAGAAAAATAATTTTGTATTTGATAAAGAGAGTAATAGATTCTATCTAAATTCCAGAATTCCAAATCGAAACCATTTTTTAAATACCACTCAAGATTAACTTTATCCGCCCAGACTTTTGCTAATGGGGTTCCATTAAGAAAAATAATCTTCATAGTCTTTCACTTTAGTTTTTGCTAGAGATAATATCAAATATAGTTTGAACGACCTTTTGAATTAATGCTTCAGTTAGTTCATAGTAAATTGGCAAACTTAGTGCCTGCTCATAGTAAATTTTAGTATTTGGATAATCATTTAATGAAAACCCTTTTGATTGATAATATGGATGCAAAGGAACTGGAATATAGTGCACTTGTGTTCCTATTCCATTTTCAAACAATTTATTCATCAATTCTCTTTTTGATAATTTTATTTTATCAAAATCAAATCTTACAACGTATAAGTGATGAGAACTATAATTTCTTAAATTTAGTTGTGTGCGTTTTATAATTCCCGAGTCCTTAAATTCTTGGTCATAAATCTTAGCTATTTCTTTTCGTCGTTTAATAAATTTATCAATTTTTTTTAATTGACTAATTGCTAATGCACTTTGTATATCTGTTATTCTATAATTATATCCTAGTGACTGCATTTCGTAATACCACGGATTTAATTCCTTATTATCAAAAGCCTCTTGTTTATTAATTATCATGTCATCGCCTTTGCTTATTCCTGGCAAATCAAAGTTTCCTTTTAAAATACCGTGACTTCTTAGAAGTCTAAGTTTTTTTGCAAACTCACTATTATTTGTTGTTATTATTCCACCTTCTCCTGCAGTAACTCCCTTAACTGGATGTAAAGAAAAAGTAGTCATATCTGAAAATTTACAACTTCCGACCATTTCACCACTTTTGTAACTTGCCCCTAATGCATGCGAAGCGTCCTCTACTATAATCATATTTTTTGAAATTTTACGTATTTCTTCCAATTCACAAGGAGCTCCTGCAAAATGGACAGGCATAATTAACTTACAATTGTCCAACTTTTTAAGCTTATCTCTAAGATCCGATATACTCATATTCAAAGACTCATTGTCAATGTCACAAAAATATGGTGATGCATTGAGGTACTCCGCTGCATTTGCACTAGCGACGAAAGTATTAGCTGAAGTAATAATTTGATCACCAGGTTTTAATCCAACAACCTTGCATGCTAGATGTAATGCGGCTGTACCACTAGACACAGCAACTGCGTATTTTGCATTTACTTTTTTTGCGACTAAATTTTCAAACTCCTCAATCTTAGGTCCTTGGGTAAGCATTCCATTTCTTAAAACTTCTACGACTGAGTCAATATCATCTTGATCTAAAAAATGTTTTCCGTATGGTATAAAACTGCTATTTGCCATTCTATGAATTATCATTTCGCTGAATTACATCTTTATAACTTCCAGACTCAACTATTTTACCATTTTCTATTCTATAAATTCTATCACAAAATTTAAGAGTAGATAGTCTATGTGCAATTATTATAATTGTTTTTTCACCCTTAAAGCTTTTTATTTCACTCATAATTCTTTCTTCAATATCATTATCTAATGCACTAGTTGCCTCATCAAAAATTAATACATCTCTCTCATGATACATGGCTCTGGCAAGGGCTATTCTTTGTCTTTGACCACCTGACAATCGGATTCCATTTTCACCTATTATTGTTTTTACTCCTAAATTTAGATTTCTTACCATGGTATCTAAGTTTGCTTTCTTGATAACATTACCTAATAATTGATTATTATTAGTCACATTTTCATCTAATATAATGTTCTGGAGCAATGTATTATCCATAATAAATATTTCTTGGGGCAAATAAGCAATCTGAGACTGCCATAATTCAGTATTTTCATCAAAATTTTTATCATTGTAAGTAATGTTACCCTTACTTGGTTTTAGTAAGCCCAGAAGTATATCAACAAGTGTTGTTTTGCCTGATCCAGTTGGTCCTATAATACCAATAGTTTCACCTTTTAATATTTTAAGATTTATATTATTTATAGAAATCGTTTTAGCGCCTTCGTAGGTAAAGCTTAAGTTTTCCAGTTTTATTGAATTAAATTTATTTACCTCTGAAGACTTAATAATACTAGATAATGCTTGTTTATTCACATCAACCGCATTTTCCAAATTAGATATATCTTTATATAGTAGCTCTACTGAATTTTCTCCTGACCTAAGGCTATTAATTGATGTAATAATTTGATTTGCTGAAGGTGCAAGTCTTACTGTAGCTGCTCCAAATAAAGCTAAGGTTGATAATAGTGATGCTGTTTCTATATTTGAATAAATTGTAATCATAATTATGATTACAATAAAAAAAATTAAAATAAATTCTAAAAAATATCTTGATGATGTAATTATTAAATTTGATTTAATAAAATATTTCGCATATCTTTCAGCATTAAATTTTATTTTTTTATAGAAATAATTTTCTTTTCCTAGAACCCTTATTTCTTTAAATCCTGATATACCTTCATTTACAGATTGGATTTGATTTGTACTGTGAATATTTCTTAATTCACCATATTTTACTAATGCCTTTTTAAAAAGAAGATCGTAAGAGAGAATTGCGCCTAGTACAATTGTGATTAACAAAAAAAGAATCAATGGATTATTATATGCTAATAACAAAAATATAAAAATTATTAAAATTGTTTCACTAAGTATCCTTAAATAAGCCTGCACTAACAACGAATACAGTGATGTAAGCACATTTATACTGTAAATATACTCTGAGCTATTCCTGCGAGTAAATTCTGAATAAGTCATGTTTTGATAAGATTTCATTAAATAGGTCGATAATCTTACACCTTGATAAGCTGAAAATTTAAGAATGTAACGATTTATTATTATAGATAGTATTCCTTTTATAAAAAATATGAACACAATCAATAATCCCATTAGGGTTACTAATTGTTTCTTTGACATATCGATTTGATAATTGTCAAAAAAACTTATCAAAAAAGTACTTAATGAACTTTCTTGTTCGATCAGTAAAGCAGCATAGGGCACAATTAACCCTAGTCCAATAATATCTAAAGACGAAAGAAATATAAAAGACAGAACTAAAAATGGTACTTTACTGAATTGGTTCCCTAATAAGAATACTATTTTAGAAATATTTGAAGTTGCTTTTTTAGTCATTGTATCAATCTAGTGAAAATAAAATTCAGATAATTATTTAATCTTCTTTTATTTTCAGGTGCTTTATAAATTCTAATTTATTTTCAATGGGTTTATTTAACGGTCTACCTAAATCACTTCTAAAATCTGTATTTAATCTGATCTCTATAAATAATTTTCCCTTGAGCTGAGATGATTTTTTTAAAACTGATATTAGCTCTGTCAAATTTTCACACTTATAAATATAGTCATATCCACATGCATCTGCAATTTTTAATAAATCTATATTAAATCCAGTAGTTAATTGATTTCCAACTGAGCCATGAACGCCATTATTGAGCACGAAATGCGTAAGATTTAAATTTGAAGTTGTTCCAATTGTTGACATGGAACCAAGATGCATTATTAGAGATCCATCTCCATCTAAACAAACGACTTTTTTTTCTGTATTTTTAATGGCAATTCCAGTTGAAATCTGAGACGCGTGCCCCATACCTCCAACAGTGAGAAAGTTTGCGATTTTTATTTTTGAATGCTCTAAATATTCGTATAACTCCCTAGAAGCCATACCAGTGGTGCTGACAATTACATCATCAGAATTTAGCGATTCAACTATTTTTTTTATTGCCTGTTCCCTAGTTAATTTATATTTATTCTTTTTTGGTTTAAATTTTACATCATTTTCTAATGCATTTCTTGAAATTAACAAAGCCATAGGCGATGACAATTTATTTATTTTATTCATAAATTTAGTTATTTCATATGATGTACTATTTTTATTTACTTTTAATATAGGAATTCCCATTGTCTTTAGCATTTTTTCGGTAACTGCACCTTGAGTGATATGTTGAGGTTCATCATGAAGTCCTGGTTCACCTCTCCATCCAATGACTAAGAGCATTGGGATAGAATAAACTTTTTTATCTGCTAGAGACAGGATTGGATTTATAGCATTTCCTAAACCTGAATTTTGCATATAAACTAAAGGTATTTTTTGAGTTGCTAGATTATATCCTATAGCGATACCAATTGCGGAACCCTCATTAGCTGAAATAATATGATTACTTGCATCTTCGTGCATGGTTAAACAACTTATAAATGACTTTAATAATGAATCTGGAACGCCAGTAAAGAAATCAATATTATTTTTTTTAAGAAGATTATAAAATATAGAAGTCTTCATAAAAGTATTTTTATTTTACAGGAATTAAATTAATGACATCTTTAATTGGCATTAAAGACTCATCCAGCTCTTTTGATCTTTCGTTTTTTAAAATCGAATTTACTACATTTTGCATAGCAGGATAAGAAGCCCTCAACATGTGATTTGCATAAATTACAATATTAAAGCCTAAACTCGCTAATTGCTTTTCAGTTATTGAGTTATAAGTTGTTGGAACTGCTACAAGAGGGGTCCTTCCCGGTAACTTATTATATTTAACGGCAAATTCTTCAATTTCTGCAGTATCTTGTTTTTTACTATGAATCATGATTCCATCTGCTCCAGCAGCAATATATTCTCTAGCTCTTAATAAAGCATCATCGATACCTTTTTCGAGTATAAGACTTTCAATCCTTGCAATTACCATAAAATCACTTGTAAGTTGAACAGATTTAGCAGTCTCTATTTTCACACAAAAATTTTCAATTGATTCTTGTTGCTGTTTTGCCTCGTTTCCAAAAAGAGAATTTCTTTTAAGTCCAGATTTATCCTCAATTATCGCCGCTGAAACTCCAATTCTTTCAAGATTTTTTATTGTGAATGAGAGATGCTCATTTTTGCCTCCAGTATCTGCATCATAAATTAGAGGTTTGGTTGTTGCTTCAAAGATTTCATTTATTGAATTTAATCTCGAAGAAGAGTCAACGGCTTCAATGTCAGGTTTTGCTCTTGTAGCAGAGTCTGTAAGACTGCTTGACCAAAAAGCATCAATTTCACTTATTGTTCCATCTGGTTTTGTATAGCTAGTTTTCTCAATTATCAAAGCCGATAACGGTGAATGCGTTTCCAAAACTTTTACCAATTGTTTAGCTTCTAATAATCTTGTTAGAGATGATCTTCTTATATCACTTGTTGTTCCTGTAAATTCATTATTTTTATGAAATACACTATGAGCCCTACTTTTATATTCAATTTCAACTAATTTTCCATCCCATTCTTTCGCAAGTTCTATTATTTCTTGTCTTACGTTTTTTAAAAAATTATTTTTCCACACGTTTCCATGTATAATGAAGTCAGGCTTTATTTCATTTAAGTTTTTGGAGTAACTAACTGTATCTTGAGGAACAATTCTGTTAATCCCTTTTATACTATGTAAAACATTAAGTCTCTCGTCGTAGCTCATGAAAGGCAATTTTTTATAAGTGCCAATGGCTTTATCTGTTAATAAACCAACTGTAAGTTCGCCCATTTTAGATGCTTCATTGATTAAATAAATTATACCTGAATGAACGACTTCAAGGCTAAGAGCCATATACACTGTTGGATTTTTTTTCACTTACTGTTATTAGATTAAATTAGATTGTAAATTATAAAGTGATAAATATTGCATCATAAAAAATATACTACATTTGGTTGCGGGGGTAGGATTTGAACCTACGACCTTCAGGTTATGAGCCTGACGAGCTACCAGACTGCTCCACCCCGCGTCAATTTATATTCACCTCATTAAACTATCCCTTATTAAATATCAATCAAATTAAATTATAGAGAGTCTGATTACAGACTAAGCAAATTTATTTAAATTTAGGTATTAAAATGATGTCTCCTATGTTTACATCCCTATCATAATTGAACGGTTCGAGAGAAGCTCTACCTGATTTAATAGATATTGCGATTTCATAGGCATTATAATATTGATCTAAAAGTTCTTTAAAATTATTTTGATTAATTTCAAGAAACTTTAGTCTCTTAGAAATAAATTCCATTATGATAATTGGTCTAAACTTTGAAATAATTTCTATTGCCCCCTTTAATACATTAAATTCAAATCCCTCTACATCAATTTTTATAAATTTAATTTTTTTATTTTCTAAAAATTTATCTAATTCAATTACGTTAACAGTTTCTTCTTTTACATATTCTTTTAGATCACCTACAATTTTTTCATTTTTGACTAATGCAGAATTAGCGGTTACTCCAAGTGATTTATCTACTTTGTAAAATTTATTTTTGCCCGTAAAGTCACCCACCGCATAATCATGTAAATGTATATTTTCATATCCATTTAAGGCAATATTGTTGTTAAGTGATAATATTGTTTCTTTATTGGGCTCAAAAGCATAGACATTACCTTTTGGTCCAACAAGATTTGCCATAAACAGTGTATAATTTCCAATATATGCTCCTACGTCCACGCAAATATCTCCTGGTTTGATTATATGTTTCATGATCATTTTATTTACTTCGTCATTACTAGTGTTTCCATAATGTAAATGTCTCGGACTTTTAATATTATTTTTGTCTAAGAGCACTTGAGAATAATCACTATCATTTAAAAAAAATAGCTGGTCATCAATTGTTGTTATTCGTGAATTGAACCTACGTTTAAAGCTATCTATATTATCATCTACTAATAATTTTCTAAATCTAAAGAAATTGATTAGTTTAGGCCTAATTAGAAAATAACAAATTTTTAAAAATAAAACTGGTTTTAAAAATATTTTTAATAAATCTTTCATTATTGAAATAATAATTTATTTAATTTATTTTAGAAATGATATAATTATTTATCAATTTTGTAACTTTTTATTGTTTTATATTTTTATGAAAAGTGAGTATTTTAGTTTTGAAGAGCTTAAGCTAACGTATAAAGATATAGCTGTTAGTAATTTTACTGGTTGGAGTGGCTTAGAGCTATTTAAATTTGTAATTCCAAAGGGTAAGCGAGTTACCGATACTCTAATTAATAAATTTAAGAATGGCCTTTTTGACAAAGAAAAGATTTTTTTTACATTTGATGGTGAAATAGAATTAAAGTCAGAAGAATTTAATTTTGTATTGAAAAGTTTTGATGCTATTGATTTTGTAAATGAACAAAATTATGAGTTTAAATCGCTAGAAGATACAAGTATTTTCATGATTACTTCAAATAAGTCGAAAAAAGTTGATGGAAAATCAGTTGCTTTTAACTTTTTAAAAGATGTTGAAAAAAAAGATTTATGGGGAGGGGAAATTATCTCAAGGCCTTATGAAGGGAGAGAACTAACATTAGTTCTGTTTGAATTAAAAAAAGGTTTCAAATTCGAAGATAATGGCCACCCCAACCAACAAATCACATGGCTAGTTGAAGGAGAGATGAGTTTTTATAGTGATAAATTAGAAAAACTACTAGATACAGATACCGGGGTAAGCATTGGACCAAATCATGTCCATGGTGGTATTTCAAAAGGAGCTATGGGTTTTGATGCATTCTTTCCAAAAAGAGTGGAACAAAAATATAAAAATAAATAGTATTAGATATGATTTGTGCTCTTTTAGTTGGCAGAGGGGGAAGTGTCGGTTTTCCTAAAAAAAATATTTACCCTCTACTTAATAGACCTTTAATGGCATATCCATTATTGGCTGCAAAGAACTCTAAAAATGTTGACGAGGTATATGTATCTAGCGACTCGGATGAAATATTAAGTGTTGGAGAAAAATTTGGTGCAAAAAAAATAACAAGACCCGCTGAATTAGCAACTAGTGAAGCAACAATAGAAAGTGCTTTTGCTCATGGATATGAATATATTAAAAAAGAATGTGGTCATAAAGTTGAGTTCTTAGTCATTTTAATGTGCAATGCTGTCTCAGTATTGCCAAGTACCATTGATCACGGAATAGAAATATTAAGAACAAAAGCAGAATTTGACTCTGCAGTTACTGTCTCTGGATACAATATGTTTTCACCAATAAGAGCAAGAAAAATTTCACACGATGGCTCTCTAGAACCTTTTGTGCCATTTAAAAACTTTGATTTTAAAATTGACTCCAATAGGCAGAAACAAGATGTTGTTTATTTTCATGATTGTGGGGTCTCAGTGGTTAGGCCAAAATGTATAGATCATATTAATGATGGACTTCTGCCACAAAAATGGATGGGTCAAAAAATATATCCATTAGTTCAGGAAGGGGTTTTAGATGTAGATATTGAACAAGAAATGCCTTTAGCTGAATTTTGGTTAAAAAAAAATGGTTTTTCTGAAACTAAAATTCCTTATAAACTAAAAGATAATTAATTTCATTTAATTAAATGTGAATTATTCTTTAAAATTTGATCTTCTGTATTTAAATGTTTACTATAATTTTCTAATCAATTTTAATTCATATTTCAAATATCAATGACTACAAAAAAAATTACATTACTAGATTGCACGTTAAGAGATGGTGGATACTATAATAATTGGGATTTCTCAAAAGAACTAATTGAAGATTACCTAAAAGCTATGTCAGCCGCAAAAATTCAGTTTATCGAACTAGGATTTAGGTTTCTTAAAAAAGATATTTATCTGGGTCCATGCGCTTATACAACTCCCTATTTTTTAGAAAGTTTAAGTATTCCTAAAAACTTAAAAATTGGGATTATGATAAATGCCAGTGACTTAATTTCAAATAAGTTGTCAAAAGCTGATATTGACCATCATTTTTTTCAATTTACAAAAAAGAATAAAATTTCTTTTGTACGCTTTGCATGTCACCTTAAAGAAGTTGAAAAAATACTTCCTTACTGTAATAAATTAAAAAAAAGAGGGCTACTTATAGGTCTCAATCTGATGCAAATATCTGAAATTAGTGATGAGGAACTTAATAAAATAGTTAAGATTGTTTCTGGTTCTGAGGTCGATATTTTTTATTTTGCAGATAGTTTAGGCAATCTAGATCCATCAGATATCAAACACTTTTCAAATATAATCAAGAAAAATTGGAGAAAAAACATCGGCTTTCATGCTCATGATAATATGGGTAAAGCTCTTATAAATTGCGAAGCCGCAGTTAAAAATGGAATAGACTGGATAGACTCCACAGTTACAGGGATGGGAAGAGGAGCT
>MDSZ01057909.1_pt1 | contig 11042 bp, 9 predicted proteins | sample 811201 | NCBI WGS metagenome assembly MDSZ01 (sample SAMN05326647, study PRJNA326480) | marine metagenome | isolation source: seawater | place: Indian Ocean: North | collected 2010 | reverse complement strand
TTTTCCATCAACTTCTGAACAGATTTCAAATTCTTCAGAAGTTATTTTTTGGCCAAGAACTTGTCTTTTTGCTTTAGTAATTGCTCTTTGTTCAGCAATGTTACACGCTTCTATTCTAGAAACATCACCTGTATGAGAAAATTTTTCAGTTACAGTTACAATTTCAGCATTTGCAGGTAAAAATAAAATTATAAAAAATAAAAAATATTTATTCATCAATTAAAACAACAACTAGCGCAATGCTTGGTAACATTTTTTCATATATAGCAGCTTTATCATATTTAACAGTTTTTACAGGTACTCCTTTTTTATGTTCAAAAACTTCTTTAATCATGTTACTTTTTATTGCATATCCCATGTCAGTAGGTATCTGACCTGTTTCATCTAACCATTTTTGTTTATCTAGTGTTGCAAAACTAACACCAACTAACTTCCCATTTAGATTAAAAATTGGTCCTCCACTATTTCCTGAATTTATTGCTGCTGTTGTTAAAAAAATACCCATCTCATCATCAAAAACTTTACTTATGATACCTTGAGTTATAGTTGGCTGTTCAAACGTTATTCCAATTCCAGGATATCCTATACTAATTACGTCATCACCAGCTCTTGGATCTTCAAATGATTTGTGGTCAATAGCAAAAGATTTAGGATAAGGTTTTTCTAATTCTAAAATTGCAAGATCATAATCTTCCGATATTTCTTTAACAACAGCTGCTGATACTTTGCCTATCCCATTTCTAACAGCTATTTTTCTAGCACCTTGTATAACGTGATGGTTTGTAATAACGAATTTACCTTTACCAACTACAAATCCGCTACCATGAGCATTAGGCGCAAAAGCGAATTCTTCATAATGAGGAGTAACTTTATTCTCGTCATAATTATCTATTTCTTCTTCTTCGTAATCCTTGCTTTCGTTCTCTTTTATTTCAACTGTTTGTGATTTATCAAAAAAATTTGGATCAACAGATAAAATCCATGATTTAGCTTCACGAGCTTTTTTTATATTCCTATTAAATTCATAATATTTGAATACTTTAAATTTTGCCTCAATTGCTTTCTCTCTATTATTTTTAAATAAATATAAACTAGCAATCTGATCTAAAACTTTAATGTTATTTGGTATCCTTTTTAAAAAATCCTCTAATAACTTAATACCCTGTTCAGCATTATCAAATGAAATATAATAATCAGATATAGCCAGCACAACATCAGCAGATAAAGTATTTTTATATAAATCATTTAATAATTTTATAGCTTCTTCATTTTCTCCTAATCTTGTCTTTGCAATAGCTTTTATAATTTTAGGTCTAATTTTATCTGAATTAATTTTTATAGATTGTTCGGAAAATTTAATTGCATCATTTAATTTTCCTTGAATTAATTTTACTTCAGCCAATCCTATAAGACTTAAAGCTTCAATTTCTTTATTGGAAGCAAAAAAAGCTTTTTGATAAAATTCCTCTGCTTTTTGAGGCTTATTAATTTTTAAATAAATATCACCAAATAAAATATTAATTTTGTCTTGTTCGAGTTCATTTTCAATATTTATTTCTTTTAATAAATTAATTGCAACTTTTAAATTATCTCTATTAATTTCTCCTCTTATTTCTTTTAATTTAAAGTCAAAAGATGAAGCATGTAATATTGACGTAAAAAAAAGGAAAAAATTGATTATAATGAAATATGCCTTTATTTTAGTAATTTTGAACATTATTCACTTTATAATTTAGTTATTTAATCTTCAAGAACTCAGTTATTGAGCTAATTTTTCAATTAATATATATTAATACTATTAGTTTATAGGGAATAATTATAATTAAATTGGCAAATAATTTGAAATAATTGGTTAATAATGTCTATAAGAACTCTTTTTTTCTATGCAGTATTTTGTCTATTATTTATAGCACAAAATAGTACTCAGGCCTCAGAAAAAGAACTTAATGAAATAAAAAAAAAATTAAATCAAGTTGAAAGTTTATTTAAAGACGGACTTCTTGAAGAAGGCGCATATAATTCATCAAAGAAAAAATTATTAGATCGTAGAAAAAAAATTCTAGCAAAAAATAAACCTAAAACAGAATCTAGTGGTAAAAAAAGTACTAAATTACAAAAAGAATTAGAGGTAATAAAAAAATTATATGATGATGGGTTGTTAACAAAAGAGGAATATGAACAAACCCGAGAAGTTTTAATTAATAAAGAAAATAAAAAAATTAAAAAACAAAAAGTCAATTATACTTTGAAAATAAAAAGGACCCATGGCAGAGTATGGGAGAAAGCTTCTTTGACATATGATAATTATGTATTAGAAACTTATAGACCTGGTGGTATTAAAATTACAAGAATTTCTGATGGAACCAAGATTGCTCAAATTGTAGAGGACTTCGACGTTAGATATTTTAATGGAGGAGAAAATATTGTCTCTGTTAAAATGAATAAAATCAAAAGAAAGTCTGGAATGGAAACTCTAAATGAAGTTCTCGATATTGATAATGAGGAATTTATTTTAAAAAAATTGTTTAAACGACCAGAAAAAAGTAAATTCGACCCTGATGCACACAAACTAGAATTATTTATCAATGATGTTAAAATATTACATTGGGAAGGAAGATATAACAAAAAACATAACGCTTTTTTTTATCAAGTGTTAACAAGAAATTTTGAACCATTTCATTTTTACATTGATTTAGTTGGTAAAGCTCCATTTGCATTAAATATGAACCTATTTAATAAAAAAATAGAGAAGGCAGTTAACAAAGCTAAAGAACGAATTGCGAGCGAATATAATGTAACCTTAGAACAAATTGATAAAATTATTGAAGAGAGAATTGGATCTGAAATTGATGATAAAATTGAACAAAGTATTGAAGAGTCAGTATCTGAAAGTGTTGCTGCAGCTATTGAACAAACTGTAGGTGACGTTATGGCAGCAACTTTAGTAAATGCCATTGAGGAAGCAACAGGAGAAGCAATAGAACAATCGTTAGAGGAGGAATTAGCAGCTGCGATTGATGCTGAAATAGCTTATGCAGTATCAATAGGTATTGAGGAGGCAGCTGTTACAGCAGGTTGGCAAGCATATTTCGATGTTTTAGCTCAAGGTGGAACCCCCGAACAGGCAAGTGCAGCAGCCTATAAAGCTTGTGGATCTGCATGTGATAACTATTAAATGAAAAAAATTTTAACTCAAATAATTTTACTGTTGTTACTTATAAATCCAAGCTATTCACAAATTTCTGAAGGAATGCGTTGTGATGAATTAGTATTGAAACTTGGTGGTATACGAAATTTAAATTTCTTGTGGTTAGAAAATAAAAATAATGAAGAAAATTTTTATTCATTAATTACTTTTGATAATTTTGACCAAAATAAACCGTTTTATTTTTGCGAAAGACACGATTTTAAATATTCAAATAGCAATAAAACTCTTGATGTTTTAAAAGATCATAAATTAAAAAAAATATTTAGTGATCCTATAAACGCATTTTCTTTTGTTTTTTCTAAAGTATCTCAACAAAGTACAAGATTTATAATGACTGCAACAAATTTTAGAAAATATTCGATGGACCGAGAAGACATGGTTTTAGCTATACAAAAATCAATTAGACAAAGTTTTGATGAAAGCCCAGATGAAATTGTGCAAGAGGAGAAAGTTGATAATAATGAAAAACTAGTTGTAAAAAAAGAGGAAAAGAAAAAACCATTAAAAAAACTTACTAAAGTTGATAATACACCTCCTGTAATAAGTATGGATGAAAATATAGTAGTTTCTGATACTACCTATTTCGTTGAAGGATCAATAAAAGATAATAGTTCTAAATTATTATATGTAAAAATTGATGAAAATATTATCCAAGCCAAAAATGGAAAATTTAAAATTAAACGATTTAGTCCTATAGATGAAAGCTTTTCAGTAATTGGTATAGATCAGTGGGGTAATAAAAGTAAACCTAAAATTATTAATGTGACAGTTAATTTAAAATCAAATAATGAACAAAAAATGGTTGAAAAATTAAAACCCAAAACAGTAAGCAGTCTCAGGCTTAAAAATAAAGTTGCTATAATTGTAGGTATAGAAAAATATCTAAATTCTCCAGATGCAGTATATGCAAGAGCAGACGCAAAATTTTTTTATGAGTATTCTAGAAAAACATTTGGAATTGATGAAAAAAATATTAAATTATTGATAGATGAAAAGGCTAATTTAACTGATTTATTTGTTGCTTTAGAAAAATGGCTCCCCTCTAAAGTGAAAGAAAATGAAACAGAAATAATTATCTTTTTCGCAGGTCATGGTCTTGCTTCAACTAATGGTGAACAACTATATATACTACCGTACAATAGTGATCCTGATTTATTAAACAGAACCGCCTTATCGAGACAAGAATTATTTAAAATAGTTTTAGATCTCAAACCAAAAGGTTTGACAGTTTTTTTTGATACTTGTTTCAGTGGCATTTCTCGTGATGAAGAAACTTTATTAGTATCAGCGAGACCTTTACTTTTAATTGATGATAATGAAAATAAAATACCAAAAAATGTTTCAATTTTTTCTGCATCTAAATTAAATCAATTTTCCTCAGGTTATGCTGAAGCCAAACATGGAATATTCTCATATTTTTTAATGAAAGGACTTGAGGGAAATGCCGACTTAAATTCTGATAAAAAAATTACTAACGGTGAACTACTTACTTATTTAAATGATTATGTTTCTTTAACAGCCTCTGAGCTAGGTAGACAACAGAATCCATCGTTAACAGGTGATCCAGATAAAGTTTTGGTAAATTTCAGATAGTTTCATAATTTATTAATGTCATTATTTAACAAAGGTATTTTATATATAATAGCAGGGTCTTTTTGGTGGGGTGTTATCGGTGTTATATATTTTAGATCATTAGCTTTCGTTGGAAGTTTTGAACTTGTTCTTCATAGAGTAATTTGGACTGCAATAATGTTAATTGTTATAACTTTTGCTTTATCTAAATGGAAAAAAATATCACAAATTACTAAAAATAAAAAAAATATAGTTTACCTAATCCTAACCAGTTTCTTAATATTTACAAATTGGTCAATTTGGATTTATGCTGTTTCAACAAATAAAATTGTTGATGCAAGTTTTGGTTACTTTATAATGCCTATTTTAAGTGTTTTATTTGGTTACATTTTTTTTAAAGAATTGCTTAATAAAAGAAGAATTTTCTCTATATTTTTAACAATCTTTTCTGTTATTTATTTATTTTATTTTTATAAAAATCTTCCATGGATTGGTTTGACAGTTGGATTGTCATGGTCACTTTATAATGTTTTTAGAAAGAAAATAAATATTGATGTCGATTTAGGTTTACTTATAGAGTCAATTATAATCTTACCTTTTGCCTTAGTCGGTATTTATTTTATATTTCATACAGGTAATTTAGATTTCGGTATTAATTCTTTAAAATTATCTCTAATTTTAATGTTAGCAGGCCCAATGACAGCGATTCCGTTATTTCTGTTTGTTAAAGGTGTTCACTTAGCTGGTTTAGGGCCTTCGGGTATGCTATTTTTTATTACTCCTACATTTCAGTTTATTTTAGGATTATTTTTGTATAATGAGCCATTTAATTTTAATCAGCTTATCGGTTTTATTTTAATTTGGGTTGCTGTAGTAATATATATATTTGATTTATATGAAAAAAATTAAACTTTTCTTACTTTTTGTTGTTTGCAGTTGTCTACTTACTTTTAATGCTTATTCGGAAACGTTTGACGAATGGAAAATTAAATTTTCCAATTATGCTATTTCCCAAGGTGTAAGTGAAAAAACATTATCTTTAATTATTAAAGATCTTAAGTTTCTCCCAAAAGTAATAGAATATGATCGATATCAGCCAGAATTCTACGAAGACACCTCAACGTATATCGGAAAACGCACAAATACAAAAAAAGTAAAAATAGGAAAACAAACATACAAAAAAAATTACAAATTAATTAATCAAGTAGAAGATAAATTTAATATTGAAAAGGAATTACTCTTATCATTAATGGGCATAGAAACAAATTTTGGAAAATATTTAGGAAAAATGGATATATTATCATCTCTTGCAACGCTTAGTTTTGACAAAAGAAGAAGTGAATTTTTTACAAATGAATTAATTATTGCATTAAAATTAATTGATAATAATAAAATTAAACCTAATGAATTATATGGATCTTGGGCTGGAGCATTTGGAAACTTCCAATTCATGCCATCTACAATACTAAATAATGCAATTGATTATAATAATGATAATCTAATCGATCTAAAATCTACTGAAGACTCTTTTGCTTCTGCTGCTAATTACTTATCAAAAATGGGATGGAATTCTAAAAATAAATGCTTTAAAAAAATTACTCTTGATGAAAATATACCGATCAAATACCTTAATTATTCAGCTCGTAAAATTAAATATAAAAAAAAACTTTCTTTTTATAAGAAATATATAAAGAATTTTTCAAATGATTTAGGTGATGGAAATGAACTAGTGGCAATTATAACTCCCGATAAAGAAATAGTTGATAATTCAAATTTATATTCACCAGCATATTTAATATATAATAATTACGAAATTATACTTAAATGGAATAGATCGTTACGATTTGCATTAGCAGTATGTACTTTGAAAGATAAATTTAATAATGAATTATAAAATTTTTTTATTGTTTTTATTTATATTGTATTCATGCACAAATAATAATTTGAATAGAAAAACTATTGAACCAAAGTTTTTTAATAAATTTTCAAATAATGGCTTTACATTAATATATTCTGAGGAGTTATTTAAGAATAAAACAATAAATAAAAAATTAAGTGATAGAGATTTATTAGTTTTTCAAAAAAATTTAAAAAAAGATACTACTGTGAAAATAACCAATCAACTTAATAATAAAAGTGTAATTGCTAAAGTAAAAAGTAAATCAAAATATCCAAATTTTTATAATTCAGTAATCACTAATAGAATCGCAAGTGAAATAGATTTAAATCTAGATGAACCTTTTATTTTAATCGAGTCAGTTGATCAAAACTCAGTTTTCTATGCAGGCCAGGCTAAAATGTTTGAAGAAGAGAAGAATGTGGCTGATAAAGCTCCTGTAGAAGGTGTAAATATTGTTAATATTTCATCTACAGATGAAACTAAAAAAAAAGACACAAAATCAACAAAAAAATTCAGTTATCTTATAAAAATTGCTAATTTTTATTATGAAGACTCCGCAAAACTGGTAAAAGAAAGAATAATGGCCGAAACACAAATTAAAAAAATTAATATTGAAAAAATATCAACAAATAATTTCAGGTTGTCAGTTGGTCCATATAATTCTCTTAAAAGTTTAAGAAATAGTTTTGATCAAATGGAAGATTTATATTTTGAAAATCTTGAACTATTAAAATTATGAAAAAAATAATAACAATTTTCTTTTTATTAATTATCTCTACAATTTCAAAATCAGCAGAATTTGAAATTGACGCTAAAACCGCAATTTTGCAAGATTATTTATCTGGGGAAATTCTTTATGAAAAAGAAGCAGACATGTCAATTTATCCAGCATCTATGACAAAAATTATGACTTCAATAATTGCCTTTGACCTAATTAAAAAAGGTGAATTAAGCATGGATGATAAATTTTTAGTTTCTGAAAATGCATGGAGACTTGCAAATGCAGGCTACTCATCTATGTTTATAATGGTTGGAGACGAAGTATCAGTAGAAAATTTATTAAAAGGAATAATTATAGCATCAGGAAACGATGCTTGTGTTGCTTTAGCAGAAGGTATTGCTGGAACAGAAGAAGAATTTGCAATCATGATGACTGCAAAAGCAAATGAGATTGGAATGTTTAATACAAATTTCTCTAATTCATCAGGTATAAATGATCCTGAAAACTACTCAACTGTAAGAGATATTTTAATAATGTCAGATTATTTAATTAGAACGTACCCTGAATTTTATACATATTTTTCTGAAACAGATTTTTCTTGGGATAGAACAGGTGGTGACCCAATTACTCAAGGAAATAGAAATACCCTTCTATATAAAAACATTGGTGTAGATGGTATTAAAACTGGATACTTAGCTGTTGAAAAATATTCACTAGCTTCTTCAATTATAAAAAATCAAAGAAGATTAATTGCAGTTGGTAGTGGTTTTAAAACAAAAAAAGCAAGAACCAATCAATCTCGAAAACTCTTAAATTATGGATTAGGGAGGTTTGATACAATAGAAATTTTTAATGAAAAAAATTCATTTATAGATTTAGATGTATGGCTAGGTAAAAAAAATACAGTTAAAACTCATTTCACAACTAATGTTTATAAAACAATTCCAAAAAGAAGATTGAGAGATTTAAAGGTTATTCTAAATTACGAAGGTCCAATTAAAGCACCTATAACTAAAGATCAAAAAGTTGGATCAGTAAAAATATTTTATAAAGATGAGCTATTAGAAACACTAGACCTTTTATCATCAGAAAATATAGATGAAGTAAACAAATTTACTAAACTAATGAGATCTATTAATTTTCTAATATGGGGCGATGTCTAAATTAAAGCCTCTTATTGTTTTTGAAGGTATTGAAGGATCTGGCAAAACCACTTTAATCAACCATATTGCAAGTTATTTAAAAAAAAAAAAAATAAGTTTTATAAAAATAAGAGAACCTGGTGGTAATAGAAATTCTGAATTAATAAGAAAACTTATATTAAATAGAAAAAATAAATTTAATTCCTTTACAGATCTGATGCTTTACTTAGCTGCCAGGAGTGAAAATATTGATAAAATCATTAAGAAAAATTACAACAAAAAAATTATTTTAATTGATCGTTTCACAGACTCTACAATAGCATATCAACATTATGGAATGGGATTAAATAAAGTTTTAATTCAATATATTAATAAGACTTTGTTAAAAAATATAAAACCAAGAATTGTATTTTTGAATTTAGTTAATATGAAAAATTTAAAAAAAAGACTCTCGATGAGAAAAAACAAAAATAGATATGATAGATTTAAAATAAATTTTTATAAAAAGGTTCAGAATGGTTTTTTGAAAATGTCAAAAAATAAAAAAAATTACATAGTTATAAATTCAAATAAAAATCTTGTTGAAAACAAAAATTTTGTCTTAGATAAAATAATCAAAATAATTAATAAATGATAAATTATAATAAAAAATTATTTTCATATCAAAATTTATTTAATCATTTTATAAATCTTGAAATTGAAAAAAAATTGCCTTCAAGAATTTTATTATCCGGACAAGAGGGTATAGGCAAAAAAACTTTTGCATTTCATTTTATCAATTATTTATTTTCTAAAAATGAAAAGACCAAATATGATATTATAGAAAATAAAATTAATAATATGAGTATTTCATTTAATCTTACAAATAATCTGTCACATCCAAATTTTTATTTTATTTCAATCAAAGAGGGTAAAAAAAATATCGAAATTGACCAAATACGAAATATGATTAATTTTTTAAATAAATCATCATTTGATAACAATAAGAAAATTATTTTAATTGATGGTTCAGAAAATCTTAATATTAATTCATCAAATGCATTATTAAAAAGTCTTGAAGAGTCAAATATTCAAAATATGTTTATTTTAATTCATAACGTTAATAAAAAAATTCTACCTACAATTAAATCTAGATGTATAAATTTTAATTTCCACCTTGAACATAAATATACTCAAAATATAATTTTAGAGTATTTTAATAATGATTTATTTAATGAATTAAATTCTGATTTTAAAAACTTAATCGTTTCTCCTAATTTTTTAATTAATCATATTATTTTTTTACAAGAAAATGATCTTGATTTAAGTCAGTCTGATATTAAGGATACTATTGATTATATAATTACTAATAAGTCTTATAAAAAAAGCGAATTTGTAATGAATTATTTTCAAAGTTATATTGAAATTTATTTCTCAAAGATGTATTCGAAAACAAAAGAATATAAATATTATGATAATTTCATAAAAACTGTCACTGAAAATAGCATGGTAAACAACTTTAATTTGGATCTAGATAGTTTTTTTATTAAATTTGAGAATAAATATCTAAATATTTAATTCAAATAATATGAGCAAATATTACTATATTACTACACCTATTTATTACCCTTCAGCTAAACCTCATATGGGTCATGCATATTCCAGTATAGTTGCTGATTTTTTTGCAAGATTTAAAAGAATTGAAGGTAAAAAAGTTTTTTTCTTAACTGGAACTGATGAACATGGTTTGAAAATTCAAAGGGCAGCAGAAAGTAAAAATAAACAACCATTAGAATTTTGTAATGAAATAAGTAAAACTTTTATGGATCTTTCCAAAACACTAAATTTGTCAAATAATGATTTTATTCGCACAACAGAAAAAAGGCATCATTTATCGGTTCAAAATTTATGGAATATTTTAGAAAAAAAAAACGAAATATATCTTTCAAAATACTCAGGCTGGTATTCAATTTCTGATGAAGCATTTTATACAGAAGAAGAGGTAGAGGAAATTAATGGAAATAAACAAGCTATATCATCAGGGTCTCCTGTTGAATGGGTAGAAGAAGAGTCATATTTTTTTAAATTATCTAAATGGCAAGATAAACTTTTAAATCTTTATGAAAATAATCAAAATTTTATATTACCAAAGTCTAGAAAAAATGAGGTTGTTAATTTTGTAAAATCTGGATTAAAAGATTTATCTGTAAGCAGAAAATCTTTTTCTTGGGGAATACCTGTTCCTTCTAATAATGATCATGTTATCTACGTATGGCTTGATGCTTTAACAAATTATCTTAGTGCATTAAATTATCCAGAAACTTCTCATGAATTATATAAAAATTATTGGCCAGCTGATTTACATATGATTGGGAAAGATATATTAAGATTTCACGCTGTATATTGGCCTGCTTTTTTGTTAGCAGCTGATTTGCCGACACCAAAAAGAATTTATGGCCATGGTTGGATACTTTCAGGAGATGAAAAAATGTCTAAATCAAAAGGCAATATACTTGATCC
>MDSZ01157946.1_pt1 | contig 11043 bp, 8 predicted proteins | sample 811201 | NCBI WGS metagenome assembly MDSZ01 (sample SAMN05326647, study PRJNA326480) | marine metagenome | isolation source: seawater | place: Indian Ocean: North | collected 2010 | reverse complement strand
CTTTAAATTTTGCTTCCTTAGCTCAGCTGGATAGAGCAACTGCCTTCTAAGCAGTGGGCCGCAGGTTCGAATCCTGCAGGAAGCGTTAAAAACAAAATTTGCAAATCTTAAAAATTATTCTATATTTAAAAAATGAAAGATGACTCGAAAATATTTTTTTAAATTAAAGTAATGTGAAAAATAATTCTTTAGAAGACATAGCAAATAAAACTAATAAAACAGGTCAATTATTTTTTAATTTAGGTATTTTTTTCTTAGCAACAGCATTACCTATTAGTGGATTATTTCTAATAGTTTCTATAGTAATTTCCTTTTTTGAGACAAAATTTTATTTATTGAAGGATAGATGGAATTTATCTATTATTTTTATTGGAGGCTTATTTATAATTAGCTCAATTAAATTTTCTTTAGTTAAATTAGATTATCAATTATTATCGTTTAGCAAAACATCATCTTCATTAGATTTATTTAATTGGTTACCGTTATTTGTTCTTTTCATAAGTTCACAATACTATTTAAGAAATCAATCACAAAGAGAACTCTTTTCAAAATATCTTATTTCTGGTACAGTTCCTGTTTTGATTTCTTGTATATTGCAGGATAAATTCAATATATATGGTCCTTTTAAAACCTTATTTGGCTTAATAGTCTTCTTTAACAAAATACAAATAGAAGGATCTAGTCTTGGTGTTTCAGGTTTATTTAGTAATCCTAATTACACTGGTATTTGGTTAACATTATCCTTACCAATATTATTTTTAATTATTTCAAAAATCAAATCTTTTAATTTTAAAAAGTTAACTACAATTGTTATTCTAACTTTTCTAATTTATTTGATATTTTTGACTTTATCTAGGAATGCTATTGCAGGGTTAATAAGTACAGTTTTAATTGTATTCGGCATAAAAAAATTATTATTCTTATTTGCTTTTTTAACAATAATTTATTTTTCATTTGAGTTGGCTAGTTCTTTTATTCCTATAAAAATTTTTAATTTAGCTGATGAAAATCAAATAGGAGCATTTTTAAATAAAGTAGACATAACAAACATCTCAAACATAATCGAATTCACACGTATAAAAATATGGATCAATACTTTAAATTTAATTATGCAAAAACCTTTTTTTGGTTTCGGAGCCTCTACATTTCCAATAATTTATAATTATCATTTTTATACTCCCATATTAGATTTACAACAAATTCAGCATGCTCATAATATGCCACTGCAGTTAGCTTTTGAATATGGCTTATTTGTCTCCATTGTTCTAACAGTTTTTATAACTATACTCTTTTACAAAAGTTGGATAACTATTTTTGAAATTAAAAATCAAACTTATTCATATTTACATAATAAATGCTTTTTAGCGGCATGTCTGGTAGCAATTTTAAATCATGCTAATGATGTAACTTATTACGATGGCAAAATAAGCATTCTCATATGGATCTTGTTTGCCGGACTGAAATGTATTTTTGATGAAACTACTAAGTTCAAAAATAAAAAAGATTTAAGAATAAGTGCTTATTTAAATTAATATTTGACTTTTTACTCAAATATCAACTTATCATTTTCTGATATTATTATTATATTTACTGTTAATTAACATACATATTTTTGTGATGGATATTAAAAATATTTGCTGTATTGGTGCGGGATATGTAGGCGGGCCAACTATGGCAGTTATAGCTAAACATTGCTCTGAAATACAAGTTAATGTGGTTGATATCAATCAAGAAAGAATTTCTCAATGGAACGAAACAAACCTATCAAATCTTCCAATTTATGAACCAAGACTTAAAGAAATAGTAGAAAAATGTAGAGGAAGGAATCTTCACTTTTCAACTGATATGAAACAAAATATCGGAAAAGCTGATTTAATTTTTATTTCTGTAAATACACCTACAAAAACTCAAGGTATTGGCTCAGGACAAGCTATTGATCTCAAATATGTTGAAGCCTCATCAAGAGAAATTTCAAAATATGCAAAAGGCCATACTGTAGTAGTTGAGAAAAGTACTCTTCCTGTTAAGACAGCACAAACAATAAAATCAATATTAGATGAGGCCGTAAGAGATAAAAATAATTTAGGTAGTAAAAAAACATTTTCAGTTCTTTCTAACCCTGAGTTTCTGGCTGAGGGGACAGCAATAAATGACTTAGAAAATCCTGATAGAGTTCTTATAGGAGGTGATGACAAAGAAGCAATTGAAAACTTAGTTAATATTTATTCAAAATGGATTGACAAACAAAAAGTACTGACAACAGATTTATGGAGTTCTGAACTTTCAAAATTAATATCAAATGCTTTTTTGGCTCAGAGGATTAGTTCTATTAATACAATATCTGCCTTATGTGAAGCTACTGGAGCAAGAATCAAAGATGTTTCATTAGCTGTCGGAATGGATCGAAGAATTGGGAAATATTTTCTTAATAGTGGCCCAGGATTTGGAGGTAGTTGTTTTAAAAAAGATATTTCAAACCTAGTTTATATTTCTAATCATTATGGTCTTTTTGAAGTAGCTGATTATTGGCAAAAGGTTTTAGATATAAATTCATGGCAACAAAGCAGATTTGTAGAACTAATCGTAAAGACTTTATTTGGGACTATTTCCTCAAAAACAATAGCAATTTTGGGATTCTCATTTAAAGCCAATACAAATGATACTAGAGAATCGCCCGCAATTTATATTTGCAAAAAGCTTATTGAAGAAGGTGCTTATTTAAAAATATATGATCCAAAAGTAAAACAAAAACAAATTTCCAAAGATCTATCTTCCCACGATAAAGAAATGGGCAAAAAAAATTGGATTCACTGTAACTCTATCTACAATACATTTGAGAATGCAGATGCTGCGGTTGTTCTTACTGAGTGGGAGCAATTTCAGTCTCTTAATTGGCAGGAAATATCAAAAAAAATGAGACGTCCATCATGGGTCTTTGATACAAGATCAATTGTAAATATAAATCAAGTGAAAGAAAGTGGAATCAACATTTGGCAAGTAGGATATGGTAATCAAGAAGATTATTTACCAATAAAAATTTAATAATGAATGAAACAGTTTTTGTTACGGGTGGTGCAGGCTTTATAGGATTTCATTTAATAAAAAGATTAATCAAAAATAAAATTAGAGTTGTGGCAATGGATAATTTAAATTCTTATTACGACGTAGATTTAAAAAAAGCTAGATTAAAGGAACTAAGTAACTTAGGTGGATCTTTCAATTTCTATTTTGAGGATATTGAGGAAATTGCATCTATAAAAGAAATTTTCAATAAACATAACCCGAAATATGTAGTTAATCTTGCGGCACAAGCTGGGGTTAGATACTCTATCGAAAATCCAAATATATTTTTAAAATCAAATATTATGGGTTTCGGAAACATATTAGAGATTTGCAAAGAATATGACATTAATCATTTAGTCTATGCGAGTAGCAGTTCAGTTTACGGTGGCAATACCAAGCTTCCTTATTCAGAAAAAAATAATGTTGACCATCCAGTAAGTATTTATGCAGCCACTAAAAAAACCAATGAGCTAATGGCACATACCTATAGTCATTTATATTCATTACCAGCAACAGGATTAAGATTTTTTACTGTATATGGACCATGGGGTAGACCTGATATGTCATATTTTTTATTTACAAAATCTATTTTAGAGGGCAAAGCGATTAATGTTTTTAATTACGGCAATATGCGGAGGGATTTTACTTATATTGATGATATTGTAGAAAGTATTTTAAGAGTAATTTATAAGATACCTTTACCTAATAAAAATTTTGAGGAAAGTCTTTCAGACCCATCATCAAGTTGGGCTCCTCACAAAATTTTTAATATAGGCAACTCAGATTCCATAAAATTAATTAAATTTATTGAAGTATTAGAAGATGTTATTGGGAAGAAAGCTAAAAAAAACTTTCTCCCTATGCCAAAAGGAGATGTTCAAGCAACACTCGCAGATACAAAATTATTAGAAAACTATATTAATTTCCGGCCAAAAACTTCTTTAAATGAGGGACTTGAGAAATTCTTTAAATGGTATAAAAAATTTTACAGATTATAAAAAGATTTAAAATCTGAATTTTTATAAAGATCTTTCCCATTCAGGGACTATATCTTGCAATAAAGAAAGAGATTCTTCTAAATCAAGATTTAGTAAAGATTGCTCCAATTTTTTTATCTTTATTACTAAATTATCGTAAGGAATAAAGTTTTCTTCTGCCTTGAATATAAGTGGATGAGAAGTTAATTTTGAATTATTATCAATTAATAGTTCTTCATATAATTTTTCTCCAGGTCTTAATCCAGTAAAGACAATTTCAATATCTCCGTTAGGATTTTGCTCATTTTTAATAGTTAATCCACTTAATGCGACCATTTGCTGAGCCAAACTCAAAATCCTAACTGGTTCTCCCATATCTAAAAGAAATACTTCTCCACCCTTAGCAAGAGATGAAGCTTGAATAACTAATTGAGATGCCTCTTTAATGGTCATAAAATAACGAATTACTTCTGGATGAGTAATGGTTAAAGGCTTCAAATTTTTTATTTGTTCCTTGAATAAAGGAATTACTGAACCAGAAGAATTTAAAACATTACCAAATCTAACCATAGAAAAACATGTATCTGGAAATTCCTTATTAAAGGCCTGAAAGAGGATTTCAGATACCCTTTTAGATGCACCCATTACATTTTTGGGTCTTACAGCTTTATCACTTGAAATTAATATAACTTTTGGAACCTTTAATAAAGACGAAAGATTACAAATAACGAAAGAGGAAATCACATTGTTATATAAACCCTGAATTGGATTTTCCTCAACCAAGTTCACATGTTTGTAAGCAGATGTATGAAAAATTAGATCAACCTTATTTTCTAAGATCAAACTCTTCAATAAATTCATATCTCCTGTATCACCGAGAACAAACTTAATTTCTTCTGAATAATCATTACCTTTCAGATTATGGATTAATTCATAAAGATTTTTTTCGTTAATTTCTATAAGAATCAATTTTTTTGGATTCATTTTTGCTATTTGTGAGCTAATCTCGCTTCCTATAGATCCTCCAGCACCTGTTATCAAAATAACCTTATCCTTAATACCTTCTTCAAGGAGCTCTGGGATGGGCTCCACAATATCTCTCTCTAAAAGATTTTCAATTTCTATTCTTCTGAGATTTTCTATTTGAGCTCTACCTTCTGTGATTTCCTCAATAGATGGGACTTCAAGTATTGGAAAACCTATTTCTTGGATATTACGAATTATTTCTTTTCTCTTTTTAATAGGTAATGATGGAATTGCTAAAAGAATATTATCCAATTTATGGTCGGTTTTTTTTAAATATTTTGGTGAATAAATTTTTATCCCACCTATATTTCTTCCCCACAAGTTTTTATTATCATCTACTATAAATTTTATTTTATAGTTACCAACAGTTCTTAAAGCGTTTAAAAGTTGGGCTCCAGCTGAACCTGCCCCATAAATAATAACATTCTGAATCTGTCCTTTTGGATTTGATAAGGATCTAATATAGTCCCTTAAACCAATTCTTACTGTTCCATTTAAACCTAAAATGATAATGTAAAGAATGGCCCAAATACTTCTAGGAGGCATATTATATTTAAAGGTATTGCCTATTAATGCAGTTCCAAAAACAATAATTAAAACACTTATAGATGACCTATAAAAAAAAGAACTACTTGTATAAGTAAGTAATCCTCTATAACAACCAGTAAGGATATAAGTTGGAATTGCCAGAAAACAAATTACTGGAATAATCCAAAGAGAATTTTGAAAATATGTACTTATTGGATTTGAGATTCTCAACCAAAATGAAAACCATACTGAAAATATTAAAATATTTAGATCTAGAAAAATAAGAATTAATTTTCTTTTCCAACCATCAAGCTTAGAAATTCGACTATACATAATTATGATTAAGATCTTATTAATATCACCTTATTTTAAATTATAAAATTGACTTAATATCGAAATATAAACGAAAGATGAAAAAACATAGATTATTCAATCTACACCAAGATTAAAAAGTAATCTAATTTACAAATAAATTAAATATTAATTCCTAATAAAAGGAACAGCATGATTAAAGTCCAAATATATTCCGATTAAAAAAACAACCAAGAAGGCAACTAAACCAAAAGATATTCCAAAAAAAATAAATGATAAAGATAATAATAAAGTACCTGCAGAATACAACAAAGATATATATGAGTGTTTCCAACCACTTTGATGTAATCTTTGATAAAGGTGAGTTTTGTGAGCAATAAAAATATTCTGTCTTGAAATTAATCTTCGCAAAACACAAATAAATGGGTCAATAAGTATTGGTGCGATCATCAAAAGTGAAACTAAAGAATCCAGCGAATTGTTTTTGCTCAAAGATGATATAACTACAATAGCCCCTATAAAAGTGCTCCCAACATCTCCCATAAATAATTTTGCAGGAGACCAATTAAAAATTAAAAAAACACCTAAAGATACTCCAATAAATAAATAAATGGGATTTGTAAAAATACCAATTAAAATTAAGTAAATGCTTCCTGAAGAGGCAACAAGACCGTCTATACCATCAGAAAAATTAAAGAAATTTATTATTCCTATAGAACAAGTTATAAGAAAAATAAAAAAAAATAAGTTTTCTAGATTACCGTTAGATAATGTAAAAAATTTAAAAAGATTTGAATTATAAACAATAAATAAACTTGTAAAGAATTGAACAAAAAGTCTTGAAATTCTAGATACACCTTTAAAGTCATCCAAAAAACCTATTATCAGTAAAGGGATAAGTATCAGAATATAACTATAATTAAAAATAAAAATAATGAATATTATTGAAGTTATTGCGAAAACTATACCAGCACCCTTAGGAGTGGCAATAGTATGGGAACTTCTTTTATTAGGGATGTCCAAAAATTTAAATGAACTGCAAAAATTTTTGTAAAATTCAAATAGAAAAAAGTTTATTACTGAGAATATTAATATTGTTATATAAAAATTAAAATTATATACAGTTGAATTAAGAAGAATATTCATTTTTCAAAATTATTTAAATAAAATTCTTCGTTAAATTTATAATTAGACTCATATCTTATGGAGTTAAATAATAAAACTAATTTTTTTAAATAAATTTTATTAAAAATAAAATAGAAAATTCTAGAATTTAGAAAAGGTAAGTTTGAAATAAGCAAATTTCTTTTATTTTTAAAAACAACTTTTAAAATTTTTGAAATACTCAAATTAATAGTACAAATTTTTGATGTAAAATTTATACTTTGATTTTTTTTAGAAAGTAAATTTATTTCAAACAATATTGATTTTGATAAATCGTTAACGTCAACACAAGATATATTTCCTCTAGGATGAATTTTTTTGAAAATAATATTTTGGGGGAAAATTTTGAAAAATTCGATTAATTTATTTGTTATGTCGTTTTTTGATTTGAAATTTATTATAGATCCAGGCAATATACATGATATTGATGCTTTAGAATAATTATCTTTGGCAAAAGAATCAAAAAGATTTTTAGTTGTTGAATAAAAATCAATAGATTTTCTTGGACTAAAACATGTCACTTTATTTTTATTTGGGATGCCAAAAACTGACAAAGAACTCAAATATATCAGTGGAATTGATTTAGATTGCGCCATTCTCAATATTTCCTTTGGAAATAAATAATTAAGTAGCATCATTTTATTTTCATCTCTTGTTTCTCCAGATATAAAAATAAAAAGATTAAAATTTTTTTTCAAAGTAATTTCTTTTAATCCCTTAATAAGCTCAAAAAGATCTAAATTTTTGTTTATTAAATATGAATAAACATCACTATAATTTGATATTTGTTTTTCTAAAGCCGAATGAAGCTTACCTTTATTTGCAACTAAAAGAATATTCATATTTAATTTTTAGAGATAATATTTTCATACAATTTCAAGAGATTTTTACTAAATATATCTTCAGAATAATTCAAAGAGAAGGTAAATGCATTTTTACAATATCTCTTATAAATATTTTTATCTAACAAATATATTAAAGCATTTTTATATTCTTTTATATTATTGCAGTAAATACCTCCATAACCATCTATTACTGAAGAATATAGACCATAAATATTAGAACAAATGACAGGTAAACCACAAGCTTGTGCTTCAAGAGCGACTGAACCAAAACCCTCTCTTTTTGAGGGCAAAAGAAAAATATCAATTGATTTAAAAAATTTAGTATTTTGAACAAATCCTTCTTTGAAATCTATATTATATTTTGAATTAAATTTAAATATTTTATTTGAAAATTTTTTTTCAGATATAGAAATCGAAGAATCACTTGGCCCTCTAACAAAAAATTTAAATTTATTTCTTAAAGAATCATCCTTTGCAAGTTCATAAATTATTTCTAAACCTTTCTCTGAACAGATCCTTCCCAAAAAACCTACCTTAATTGGATAATTAATATTAAATTCAGATGAATTTAATTCTTCAATTTTTTTTTCTCCAATCAAATGAAGCTTTTTTGAAACAGAATTAATAGAACCATTTTTTTCAAATAGAATCTTTTTTAAGAAAAAATTCTTTCTCAAAAAAGATTCTTGTTCTTTACTGTCACATATTGTTCTATACGCTAAAAGATTAATAATGAAATCAGCAAAATAACTTGGAGCAAGGATTTTTATTTTATTTAAAGCCCATTGCTGACCAGTAAACCAATGAATTAATTTAAAAGGAAAGAAAAATGAAGCAATCGCGAATAAAAAACCAATTTTGGGACCTACTGAAACAATATAAATAGGTTTTTTTATCTTAAGCCATCTAAAAATATTTGCCAAATCAGAAAATAAATTCATTAAAGATCTTCTATCAAATTTCTCAATAATTAAATTAATTGGCTTTTCTGAAGTAGGTAAAATCTCATTTAGTATTTTCTTATGAATTTTCATATAAACTTTGAGAGAATAATCCAGACCGATAATATAAATTTTTGTTGTTTTATTATTCACTAAATTTTTTTTTGGTATAAATTTTTATAAGCTCAAACAAAATATTTTTATTGCCATAATTTCCACTTAGCTTTGCCATGATTCCATAATTCTTCTAATTTATTTTTATCTCTCAAGGTATCCATTGGATGCCAAAATCCATAATGTTTATATGCACTTAATTGCTTTCTTTTAACTAATACCGGCAAAATATCTTTCTCCCAACTGCACTCATCTTTTTTAATTTCTTCTAAGATTGATGGCTCAACAACAAAGAACCCTCCATTAATCCAAGAGTTATCACCTGTAGGTTTCTCCTTAAAGTTAGTGACAGAATCTCCCTCTATATCTAATGCCCCAAATCGAGCAGGTGGTTGTACAGCTGTTAATGTGACTAACTTACTATTTTTTTTATGGAGATCTATTAATTTTTTCAAATTAACATCTCCAACACCATCTCCATAGTTAAATAAAAAAGTTTCATTAGGATCTAAATATTTCATCACTTTTTTTAATCTTCCTCCAGTATTAGTAGTTTCACCAGTATTTACTAAAGTTATTTGCCATTCATCCTCTCCCCTATCGTGAATATCATATGAATGTTTTTGACTACCTATATTAAAAGTTACATCACTATCATGCAAAAAGTAATTTGAAAAATACTCCTTAATTATGTAACCTTTATATCCGCAACATATTATGAATTCTTTAATACCATAAAAGCTATAAATTTTAAGAATATGCCAAAGTATTGGCCTATTACCTATTTCAACCATAGGTTTTGGTTTAAAAATAGTTTCTTCACTGAGTCTTGTGCCTAAGCCCCCTGCTAATATTACAGCTTTCATAAAAATAATTTTTTTTAATTATACAGTATTAAGAGTTAATAATAAAAAACGCTGATGTAATATAATTCTTAAAGATAAAAAATATAATTATTAATGTTAAATGTAGTATCTGTAATACTTAATTCTGATTTATTAGTATACGAATGGCAATATAAATGTCTCCAAGAATTAAAAGATAAAGAAGTTATATTTTTAATAGCTAACGAGGATAAAAATTTAAGTGAAAATATTAAAAAAAGAAATTATTTAAAGTATTTTTTTTATTATTGTATTAACTTATTTGCTATTAAAAAAAAGAAAATAAAAATAAAATTTCATCAATTCAAAAATTGTAAAGTTAAAAATATTTTCTTTTATACAAGGAAAAATTTCTGGCAAGAATTAACTCAAAAATCAATCACAGATATAATTTCTTTTTCGCCAGATTTTATTTATAAATGTGGAATGGATCTTTTACATATCAACAAAGATTTAGAAAAAATTTCAATAATTTCACATCATCATGGTGACCCCTCAAATTATAGAGGAAGACCTGCAGGCTTTTATGAAATATTAAAAGGTGAGAGTGTGATTGGCCAAATGGTACAAGTAATATCCAATAAATTAGATGCAGGGCGTATCTTATCCTATGGAGAGTCAAAAATCTATAGGTGGTCATATAAAAAAACATTAGATGATTCATATAAACTATCCCCAATTATTTTTCAAAAAGCATTAATTAATTTAGAAAAAAATATTTTTATAGATAAAGATCCGATAGGTAGAAATTATAAATTACCGTCAAATTACTTATCAATATTTTTTATCTGGAAAGGTATTTTAAGCTTTATCTATAGAATTTTATACGGACTATTTTATGAAAAATCCTGGCAAGTGGCATATTTAAAAAATTTTTCTATAAAAAAAATTAATGAACCAAGTGATTTATTTAATCTTATTGATTCTTTTTCTAATAATTTTAAAACTTTCAAAATTACTAAAGGTTATGATTTCTATGCTGATCCTTTTATTCTCAATCAAAATATTATTTTTGAGGGACTTAATAGTTATTCGCGCAAAGGAAATTTACTTTTAGCTGATATAGAATCTAATACAATTATTGAAAAATTTAATATTAAAAGCAAACATTTATCTTATCCATACACGAATCAATTTGTAAATAAAACATATATTTATCCTGACTCGGGATCACTTAAAAAAGCAATTT
>MDSZ01040841.1_pt1 | contig 11043 bp, 10 predicted proteins | sample 811201 | NCBI WGS metagenome assembly MDSZ01 (sample SAMN05326647, study PRJNA326480) | marine metagenome | isolation source: seawater | place: Indian Ocean: North | collected 2010 | reverse complement strand
ATACCAAATAATATTTGTCTTGCGTTATCAGGAAACATTCCTAATAATATAAATAAAATATTAGAGAATATGTTTATGAATAATAAATCTAATAATATAAACTTTAATTTTAAAAATATAAATTTAGATTTACAAAAACCAAATTTTTTAGTTAAAAATAGAAAAAGAGAGCAGATTGCAGTATGTATAGGTATTCCAATTTTTAATATTTATGATAATAGAAAATATATATGTGATATTATTTCTAGTTTGTTATATGGAAATATGACATCTAGATTATGGATTGGATTAAGAGAAAAAAATCCTTTAGTATATGGTTGTGATGTAGATTTTGAATTTTATGAAGAAGGAGGTGCTTTTAAAATTGAATTAGGATTAAGTAAAAAAAATTTGGGTAAAGCATTTAATGTAATTTTTAAAGAATTAAATAGATTAAAAAATGAGTTAATTAATAAGAAAGAGTTAGATTATATAAGAAATAATTTAATAGAAGATTTGTTAGAGGAAGAAGAAGATAATTTAGAAATTGCAAATTACTATGGAGAATTATGTCTCTTGGAAGAAAATATAGTAACTTATAAAAATTTAATTAATATTTATAGGAAAATTAATAGTAAACAAATTAGAGAATTATCTAATAAAATATTTGATTTTTCAAAATGCACAATAGTAGAAGTAGGAGATGTTAGTCAAACTAATTTAAAAAAATTATTTTTTGATAATATTAATTTATAGTATCATAACTAATATATTGTTTTCTATTTTTTATTTCTATAATAAAACTTAAACATGCTTTTATGAAAAATAATGTTGTTCCAATTAAATAAAAGTAATCTGCAATTTCATCAATTTCAAATGTTAGAATACTTCCTATTAAAAGAGATGTTGTTGCAGAAACATATAGAATATTTGATAATATTTTCATTTTTATTTTTTATTTTTTATTTTTTATTTTTTATTTTTAATTATATTCTAAGGTTTAGATAGATTAAATTAAGTTAAAATTCCATTTTCAATATTTTGTTTAATAACAGCAAGTTTTAAAGGATCTATCTCTTCATCATCTGGATATTTTCTTTGATAAATAATTATAGCAACAGAAATACCTACATTAACTTTTATATAATATGGCAACATAGTGTTGAAATTAAAACCATAATTACTATCTGTTAGTTTTAAAAAATTAAAGTATGTATATTCATCTATATATTTAATTACATTTCTGTAATATTGTTTCTTATCTTTTGTTACAGTATGAAGTCTAATTGTATCATCACTCATAATTTTTTTTACTTTTGGAAACTGATCAATTATTGACATAATTTTAATTATATTTATATTTTTTTATATTTTTATAAATTATAAACGCAAACATTTCTAATTTTAGTGAATTTGAAGAAAATGAAAAAAAATTACAAAGAATGATTAACGACCATAAAAATTTATACTTTAATATAGAAGTTACTGATAAAAATTTTGAACAAGAAATTAATAATAGTTATAATAGTTTATTAAATATACAAAAATTTTTAAATAAAAGACTCAAAATTGAAACTGATACATTAATGAGTAATATATATGTTCAAAATAGAAAGAAAATTAGAAGTGAAGATGACCAATATAGAAAAGAAATATATTATAAAACACAATGTTTAAAAAAAGATAATATTATTCAGATTCAAGATAATAATGAAAAAAAATATTTAATTTTTAATAAAATACCATATGAGCATTTTAAATTTATTGGTATGACAAAAGGAACTTATAGTATTACTATATTAGATGATCATCCTTTTGGAATAGTATATGATAATGAAGAGTATCCAAATAAAGATAGTAATTATGATACAGTTGAAAAAAATTTAATAGTAACTGGAGATAATCCTTATGGTGAACCAAAAGTTATAAAGGAGGATAAATGGATTATGGCACCTGGTGATGAAATAGACAATGAAGATAGTGAAGCGTTGATAAATATTGGACCATATGAATTTACGATACAATTTTATACTGGAACTATTAGTATTGAAGTTTTAGGAGATTTTGGAACAGTAAGTTTCTATTGTTATAATCATGGTTATATGGGCGGACAAAAAAGATTAAAATATTCTGATATATGTTTAATACCTACTTAATATGGAAAATAAAATAATTAATGTAAACTCTATTTTTAGAAATTCTAGTATTTATCCAAAACCAACAAATTTTAGGTATGATTTAGATGAAACAATTAAAAATATTATGTATATAAAAGTTACAAGTTTAGAAATGGGTAATGTAAATTATACATTTAGTGATTTTCGAAATAACAATACTTTTACAATTACTACTTCAGGAGGAACAGATACAATTAATTTAGGTTCTGGTAATTTTACATCTAGTATTTTAACCACAAATTTGCAAGATATTTTAGATGAAATTAATACAGCACGGGGAACAGATATAAATGTATCTATTGAGGTTACAACTGGAAAATTATTATTTACTTGCTCTACTAGTATAACCATAGATTTTTCAAGAACTGGTAATACACAATATAAAGGAATTAAATATTATTTCGGATTTAATAATGACTCTTATACTGGAACAAGTATTTCTGCGGATTCAGTTTTGAATTTAGGGGGAGTTAATTATTTTTATATGCGTTTGAATAATTTAGAAAATATAATAGATTCGAAAGTATCAAATGCATTTTTGAAAATAATTTCTGATGTCGATAAGTATAATACGGTATTTTTAAATGGTGGAGACTATAATTCAAAAGATATGGTATTCAGAAGTCCTATTGATTTGAAATATTTAGATATTCAACTTATAGATTATTTAGGAAATGAATTGGAATTTAATAATTTTGATTTTTCATTTACCATAGAGGTAGGATATGTTTATGACTATAATTTGTATAAACAACTAAATAATAAAGGTGAACCAGATGGTGATAATAGATTAAAATTTTATTATAATTGAATTTAATTATTTTTTTTTTTATTTAATTTTATCGATAGATTTAATTTCTTATATTTGAGATTAAAAAGTGCGTTTTAATTCTTATATTTTTATCTTTGTTTAATACTATTTAATTTTCTCGAAATTTGGTAAAAATAAAGTATATAGTATAATTATAAAAACAAAAAATGGCTCTCGAATACAATATTACTACTCTTTTACAAATTAATGATGTTAATGCTAATATTAATGCATTAACTCCTGAGAGTGTTAATGCTGAAGCATATGAAATGGCATTTTTTGGTGTCGCTAATTTCTTAAGTGGTGATTATATTCAGAATTCTGGTGCTGTAAATGATATTATATCAAATATCTTAGTTAATGCTGATGCTTTAAATAATGCTCATTTCTTCTATGTTTCTAACGTTGATACAGCTGTGGCAGATTATCCTGGGACTGGGCTATCAAACTATGGTAATGGAATTAGACAAACTGGAACCATTTTTGGTTCTGGTGCTGTAAAAAATGTAGCAAGTTCATCTAATGGAACCGTTCTTTTAAGTTCATTACCGACTTTTGGTGATGAATTTATTGCTATGACAAATATTAGTGCTGGTGGTGGTGAAACTGTTGTTGATTCAGCAAATGAAAAATTACTTGCTGGTCAGTCTAGTGCTGGTGATGCTTTATTCCAGGCAGTTTCTGCTGCTCTTTTCAAAAAATTAGGAAAGAATGCTGCTCTCTTAAATGATACTGATTTAGTTACTGATCTTAACACTAAATTCCACACTGCTCTTAACGGATCAATGGGAGAATCTAATGCAAATTACAATGATTCTAAATACTTTAAGAGATATTTAGCAAGTGGTAGATACCAACCAGAAAATGATGATATAAATGCAGTTGTTGCTTATAATGTAAACAACACTTTAATTAATATGGTAATTAATATTTCAGGTCACGTAAATGATAATGATGGTGGTCCAGACTTGTCTTCTAACGGTACTGCTATAACTCAAATTTTTGGCACTAGTGGCAGTGACCATAAGATTAGTGTTACAGCTCCGTCTATAGGTGAATATAATATTAAAGTATTCGTGCAATTAAGACACGATGAAAGATTTTAAATTAATTTTTATTTATTTATATTTATTTTTTGTTATATTATATTATAAAATATGGAAATAATATCATTTTCTTGTCAATCATCTAATTTCACATCTCTAACTTTCGAATTACTTAAATTACCTTATCATACATTTAATGATTTAGATGATTTACAAAATAATATAAAAGATATAAAATCAGAATGGTTAATTCTTAATTATAAAGATTTTGGTCTAACAGAAGATTTTATTTATAATTTAGATGAAATTAAAAGTCTTAAATGTAATACAGTCTTAACTTCTGAAAATATCTTATTTGATAAAAACAATGATAATAAAATTATTAATTTTAAAAAAAATCAAAATAGTTTTATTTTAAAAGATAAAAATATATTTACCTTTTTAGTAAATAAAAAAGAGTTAGTATCCTTATTAGAAGATAAATCAATAACTACATTTATTAAACTATCATTGGCTATAAAATATGATAAAATATGCACATTTAATAGCACAACTAGAATCAAATTTGTTAATAATATGATTGATGTTTCTCAAAAATTATTTTGTAATAATTTTAGAAACCAAAAAAATATTGAAAATATAAAAAATATAAAAGCATCTTATTTTCAATTTATTAAATCTGGAAAAATAAATAAAAATTATGAAGAACAGATAGTTAAAATTTATAATGAAGTTAATCCATATTCTATGAATATTTTAATTGTTAATACAGAAGAAAAATTAGAGGAATTAATTGAAAAATATAAAAATACAGATCTAAATACTAAATTTAATCAAATTGTAATTTTAGGAAATGATAAAAAAATAGATAATAAAAAAATAAAAGAAACATTATTTTCAAAAATAATTTATAAAAATGATATTCAAGATACAATAAAATATCTTACTACACAATCTAAGAATTATGAAATTTATTTTATAGATAATAACCATAAATTAGAAAATATTAATAATAAAAAGAAAATTCAAGTTATTTTTAATTCCCAAACTAAAAATTTTGATTTATTTAAAATTAGTAATTACTTATTACAATTTTTAAAATTAAATGAAAGTTCTTGGAATAAATTTATTGAAAAAATGGCACAAATATTATTATATTATTTCAAATATGAATTATATATTATAAATGAACCTATAAGTGAATTACCACAAATTGAAAAGATTAAATTTGTGCCACAAATAGACTTAATTGATAGATTATATGCTGAAAAAAATTATGATGAATGTTGTTATTTAATAAATTTTATTATTAAAAATAGATTTTCATATAATTATACATTTATATATAAAACATTAGTTTTAGTCGATAAAGTAAATTATATCATTCATGAAAATGAGATTAAATCATTACTTACTTTATTAGAAACAGATAATTTTGATGATATATTTAATGTATGTGTAGTGTTAATTAGTAATAAATTTAATTCTTTAGCATATCATCAGTTTGATAAATATATATCTGAAAATGAAATAAATGAGAATGAAATATTGAAAGTATTATTATTTTGTATCTGGTTTAATTTATTTGATTTTGAAATAAATATTTCAAAAGATACATTTTTAATTAATCATATTCTTAAACATTTTGATTTTATCATGAATAATTTATCTAATATTATAAATATTGATAAAGAAGTTAATTTTAAAGAATTAAGGGTTAAATTATTAATTTATCTTAATAATAGATTTGATTTAATTAAAAATGAAACTGAACAAAATAAAATTAATAATGAAATAAAAAAAATTGCGTTAGATTTTAATAATTTAGATAATACTAGTAATGATGTAATTTTAAATAAATTTATCGAGTATCCTAAATTAATTATTAATGGTGCATATATTTTATCAGATTTTATGATGTCTAATGAAGATATAATTTTAAAAAGAAAAAATTTATTACGTTTAACAAGTATAATTTTAGATAATTTTGATAAATTAGAAGAAAAATTTTTAAAAATGATAAAAGATGGTATAGATATTAGTTTGACAAATTTATTCAGATATGCTTACCAAGGAATACCAAATAAAGACTTATTTCATAATTGTATAACTATTACTAGAAAATATAAGGAATTAAATTTTAAAAAAATAATTAACAAAAATAATAAATTTATAACTGAAGAGCAAAATTTATTTATTTATAATAAAAAAGAAACAAACCCAAAAAAAATCTGTTTTATATCAAATTTCTTAGGAAGAAAACACTCCGTTTTTAAGGATAGACACCAAGTTATTAAACATTTAGTTAAAAAAGGTTTTGATGTATATGTAGCAACATTTAACCCATTAGATTTTAAGTATTCTCAAATATTTTATGGTATTAAGGAAAATATTGTTTTAGGAAATATGAATACTTTTAATATAATTCAGAAGTTAAGAAGTTATAAATTTGATAAATTAGTTTTTTGTGAGATTGGTATGGACAATCGAGTAACTGAAATAGCACATTTTAGAATGGCAAATAAACAATACAATACTTGGGGTCATAGTGATACTTCTGGATATCAAGAAGTAGATTATTTTGTAAGTTCAGAATTATATGAATTACCTTATGAAGAATCAAAAAATCATTATACAGAAAAATTAATTTTACAAAAGGGAATGTGCACTAGTTATGTTAATCCAACTTCTTGTTATAAATTAAACTTGCCAAGAAGTTATTATGGATTAAGCGATTTTGAGCAAATCATTTGTTGTCCACAAAGTTTATTTAAAATACATCCATTATTTGATGAATATATTTTTGAAATATTAAAAAGAAATTCAAATGTTAGTTTAGTATTTTTAGATAATCATGATAAAAAATATAAAATGTATGAAAGATGGAATAGAGTTTTAAAAAATAAACCAGAATATTATGGTATATTATCCAGAGTTAAATTTTTACCTGGACAAGACCATCAAAAATTTTGTAATTTAATGAAAGTATCAGATATTTTGATAGATCCATATCCATTTGGAGGTTGTAATTCATCATTAGAAAGTTTCTCCTTAGGAAAACCAGTTGTTACACAACCATCAGATAGAATTAATGGTCGCTTTACATATGGTTTTTACACTAAAATGGGATTTTATGATTTAGTTTCAAATAATAAAGAAGAATATGTATCAATAGTAACAAAATTATTACAAGATGAAAATTTTAGAAAACAAATGTCTGAAAAAATTTTGAAAAATAAAGATATTTTATTCCAAGATAAAGAAACACTAGATGAATGGGAACAACTTATGTCTGAATAAATGAATTTGTAAGTGATTTTTGTTCTGTGGTGATTTTAAAAGTAAAAGAATTTAAAATAATATTTTTTTTTTCTTCTTCAAAATTATATAATTCACCTTTATAATCTTTTATTTTAATACCGATTTTTGGTATTTCTCTTCTATATTCAAAATTTTTTGTGCACTCACCATTCTTTAATTTTAAATATATATATGGTTCTCTTTCATCGGATATAGATATTCGGTAGGTTGTTTTGTCTAATTCTTGATTACTTGATTTATAAATATTTCCCATTTCTTCAATTTCAATAATTAAAAATGGGTTTTCTAATATATTAAGAATATTTTTTTTTAAAAAAATTTCTACTAATTCAATTTTAACTACATTCCGTAAGTTCATTTTTAAAAATCCTTTTTCATTTTCTTTTTCATCACTAAAAATAATATTGTAATTATTCGGCATAGGATTTGATTCTTTATTTCTATCTAAACTATCTATAATTATATTATAGGTATTCTTAATTAATTTTTCTTGATTAACTCTATTTTCAACTGATAATATATCATTATTTTTAGGTATAAAATTTTTTATTTCTTGTTCTTTTAATTTATTAAAATTATCAATATATTCTAGGTTGAATTCTTGTAGTTTTGTATCATCATTATCCATATCTCTAAATATTTTTTTATTTAAATTTAATGATTCATTTTTAAATTTTAAAGCATTATTAATATGATTTTTTAATATTTTTATTATTTTTGTTAGTTCATTTTTATTTAAATTTTTTTTACTTAAGTGTGCTTTATCTAAAATATTATCTATTATATTTTCATCTAAATTTAAAGTTATATTTGGATACATTAATTCTAAATTTTTTAATATTATTTTTCCCAAAGAACTCATTTATATTCTTTTTCTATTATAATTTATTTTATTTAAACGCTAACATTATTCTATATCCATATGAATCCATTTTGGAACTGCAAAATCTTCTAGAATATATTCTGGTGCTACCCACATAATTTTCAATTTATAATCTATTGAAGATGGTGCTTTTTGTGTCCATTTGTCTTTTTTTAAAAGTTCTTCTAATTTATATATTCTTCCATATATTCCTTTTAATTTCCTAGGAGCAGTATGTTTTAATGCCCATTCAAATTTAAGTGCATCTGTTTTACATAAAAATCCTTCTATATAACAAATATATTTCCATCCTTTACCAACCATTCTGGTATATTTTGCTCCACCAGGTAATTCTTGATTATGTTTTTTAATTCTTTTTTCAATATTGTTAGTCGCACCTACATACGAATAATTTTTATTATAAATAATATATACTTTCCAACTATTGTCCATTTTAAAATATTTTTATAAAAATTGAATATATTTAAAGTTTATATCATTATAATAATAGAATGATTATTGGACTTGCGGGTAAAAAAGGTAGTGGAAAAGATACAATAGCTGATTATTTATGTGCGCATTATGGTTTTATAAATTATGGTTTTGGAGACCCTATAAAAGAAATAGGAAGAATTATGTTTGATTTTACAGATGAACAATTATATGGTTCTAAAAAAGAAATAATTGATACTAAATGGGGTATTAGTCCAAGGGACTTCTTCCAAAAATTTGGAACAGAATATGGTCAATTTATTTTGCCAGAACATTTCCCAAATGCATTTAATGATATTAATAATCGTCAATTTTGGGTAAAGAGATTTTGGGTTTGGTATACAAACCAAAAAAAAAAAAATAAATATTTAAAAGTTGTTATATCTGATGTTAGATTTTTGCATGAATTTAATTTTATTAAAGAAAAAGGTGGATATATTATAAAAGTTGTAAGAGATCTAGAAAATATTGATACACATTTATCTGAAACTGAGTTAGATGAGTTAGGTTCTAATGAATATAATTACACAATTTATAATAATAATTCCAAAGAGCATCTATATAAAAACATAGTTGATATATTTAATTAAATTCTTTTATAAACATAGAACAGTATTTACATTTATAAACCTTAAATGAAGATTCTGGAATTTCAATAATATCATAATGAGTTTCATAATCTAGTGTTGAACCAGAGACTATTTTATCAGAATGAAAAGTATCAATATGGTATATTTTTTTGGTTTCTGTATTATTTATTATTCCACCATTCATATCTTCTTTAATTTCTAAATATTTATCAACATTTTCTTGAATAAAATTTAATAAATTATTAAATCCTACTGGTTTATTAAAATTGTTCATTGAATATATACCATCATATTTTATATCTAAAATTTCATTATGTATATAGGGAATTTCATTATTTATTTCAACAGTAGGTTTTACAAAAGATAATGTAACCATTGGTAGTTTATTTATAAAATTATTACTCTTCTGTATTGTTTTAGCATTATCATAATTTACAATATGAAATTCAGAAGAAAACTTACTATTAATTGTATTAATTACACCAATTATATTATTTGCTTTAATGAAAGTTTCTATTGTTATTTTTTCAGTATTTTGTAATTTATTAGGAGGTTGAGTAGTAGGTTGTATTGCATTATCAATAATTAAACTTGTATTTGGAATATTATCTACAATATTACATTCTACTTCTTCAATTAAACACATATTTTTATTTAAATAAATATTTAATTGTGATAGAAAATTATTTTTTAACATATTCCAAGTTTTATTATTTAAAATTTTATTGTTAGTTCTATTATGCATTTCATTTTTGATTAAATTGAAGAATTTTTCAAATTTATCATTAAAAACAGCTGTATCAGAACTAATTTGATATAGGTATTTGGATTCTTCTATAATATATTTGTCAATTTTACTATTTTTATCTTCATAAAAGTAAAAACTATTTTTATCACTTGAATCGTAATATAAAGTTAATAATATTTTATTTTTTTTTAAAGAAAATGAATTATATGTGTGATAATTTGTTGAATTAGATAATTCTAATAAATTTACAAGATTACTTTTATCTTTTTCTAATATTTGTTTATCCATTTCATTAAGAATTCTAGATATATTTTGCTGATTAAGTATTTTATTTTTTGGTAATGTATTTTGTGAATAAAAATTTTCTTGTAAATACAAATTTATTGTTAAAAAAATAATTAATAGAATTAATATAATAAATTTTGTTTTCATTATTAATTAAAAGATAAAAAAAAAGTAGTTAGAATTATTAAATCAATTTAGGTAGACTTTTATCTTTTTCTATTACGTTTAAATTTTTGAAAATAGATGGCATGGAATTAAAATAAACTATTATGTTAGAAGCACATTTATTACATTTTGCTCTTGTATAATTTTTATTTTCATTTAAACATATTTGTCTTATTCTTGCTGGTAATGTATAAAAATATATAGGGTTAATTCCTGTTGAACAATTTGGATTTTGACAAGGAAATACATAATAATGATGATTAACAAATTTCATTAAATCTATATGGATTGCTCCCCAAGTTAATGTTGTGAAGCAAAAATCACTAAATTTTAATAAATCTATATCTTTAAAATTTTCTTGAACTCCAAATGTGCTTTCTTTATTATTGAATGAAGATATAGGTGCTTTATCATCTATATATTTAATTAGATTATCTAAATTTTTATATTTAAGATTACTAACATAATTTTTGTCAACTAATAAACAAACATCATCATATACTAATCTTTGAGTTGAATTCATGTAATATTTTTTTTCACCTATCTCTAATGTTATAATATTTCCTT
>MDSZ01033471.1_pt1 | contig 11043 bp, 12 predicted proteins | sample 811201 | NCBI WGS metagenome assembly MDSZ01 (sample SAMN05326647, study PRJNA326480) | marine metagenome | isolation source: seawater | place: Indian Ocean: North | collected 2010 | reverse complement strand
GCTTTTGCAGTTCCAACAACTATAAAATTAGGAATATTTTTATTCAACTTCATGATAACCCAACTTATTTCTAGTTAAGGCTGTTAATTCATTAAATTCTTTTTTTTCTAATTCAACCCATTCATTTACACCTCGAATTTTTTTACTTTTTTCTGGTCTATTATTAACTATTTTATCAAAATCATTAAGACTCAGTTGAATTGGAGTATCTATAAATTTACAAATATTTTTATACTCTTCAAAATCGAATTCTTCTATCTTAATTGTTTTTTTATGAGTTGATGGTAAATTTTCAAACAAGTCAAAAACAAATTTATGATATGAATGCCAAAACCATGAATTTTTTCCAATGCTTGAATATTCTTTCCACAAATTTAATTCATCAGTAGTTTTTGGTGATATTCTTCCAAAAGAGTGGTTTAATTTCGAAAAATTATAATCAGGGTAGGGCTGGATCGTGTCATAATTTTTTATATTTTTATACCAACCTTTATTATCTAATGAATTAACAACTTTTGCTGGATCCCTTACAGTTAATACAAATTTTGCATTAAAATTTTCATAAAATTCTTGGACCATAAAAGATAAATAGGCATTAGCCTCTATGTACATTTTATTTTTCTCATTAGCTTTTTCTATATGAAAGCCTCTATAGTTAATAATATTTTTTGTGCTTATCGGTAATTCAAACCATTTGATAAACCTTGAGAAGCTATCTAAATCATGTTTGTCATGTTTATCAGTGTGATAGGAAACTATATCATCGTGCCTACCAAATAAATCTGCAAAAAAATGTGTTCCACTTCTGCCAGTTCCAATGAAAAAAACAGGATCTCTAATAAAATCACGGTTTTGCTTCTTATGATAATTTATTAATTCATTTTTACTTTTTTTGTTTAAAAGATGCTTGATTATATCAATGATTTTTTTCATTTTTTATTCAAAATATTTTCCATTGTTTTAAATCAATTCCTAAAAAAGTTTCTGTGTTCTCAATATCACTTTTAAAGTATTTTTCATAAATTTCTTTTTTGTCTTTTAATGATAATACTTCTTCTTTTTTTGAATTTTTTGGAAAAAGGTCAATTAAATCATTAATCAAAAAAATTAATCTTGCAAACACCCTAAAGATAAATCTTAAGCAATACTCAGTTACTTTAATTTTATTACCATAATTGACTCCACCAACATATCTTTGATTGTGTATAAGTGTTCTATTTATGTATGACCAAATTTTGTTTGGAGCTCTTAAATTAACATTAGAAATATTAATTTTTTTATCAATAGAATTTGGCACAAAATTTTCTTTCACATTCAAAAAAGAATATAAATTTTTTAATATTTTTTTTGGATTAACTTTAATTTCATCTGTGATAATTATGTGAATATTTTTCTTAGGGAATAAATCAAATACTTTAACAATCTGTTCATAATATAAAGATTTTTTTAAATAATCCTCTTTGTAAAAAGAGTTTAGAGCTGATTTAAAATTATCTGAAGGTTCTTTTTTTTTATTATATTTAAAAAAATTGTATTGTGACCAGGCCCTGTCAACAGGATTTCTTAGAGATATTATGATTTTTGCTGAAGGGTATAGTTTTTTAATTCTTACCAGAGACTCTTTATAAAGAATGTATCTAGGTGTAAATTCTCCTTGTATAATCTCATTTTTTCGATCGATAAAATAATTATTGTAATATTTAATCCCTTTACTAAATTGCTTATCACAGTCAAAAAAATGAAGCTCTTTTTTTGGGGGCATAAAAATTTCTGGATGCTCTTTTAAGCAGTTATACAACCATGTCGTATTACTTCGAGCTGTTCCTATCCCTATAAAATCAACTTGCATTTAAACTACCTTTTAAAAGAAATGTGTTGGGCTTTGTTTTTTTTGTAATTACATAACCTGTTCTTACAAATGTATTTTTTCTTATAATTACGTCTGAGATTATAATTGACTTAGGGTCCACAAATACTCCTTCATCTATTATAATTTTTTTTTTATAATCTTTTATAGAATAATTTTTAATGCTTTGCGTAGGACCGAAGTGATAATCAATAGGAACTTCAGAGCTAATACATACATTATCTCTAATGACTTTTTCCTCTGGAAAATTTGTATCTAGATAATGTTTGATACCAATCCATACTTCTTCAAAATTTATTTCTAAAAATTTATAAAAAAAATGATTTAATTTTCGTGGTAAGTATTTACCAATTAAACAGAAAATTTTTTTTAACATTTATATCTTTTAAATTCTTGATATTTTTTATTTTTGTTTTGCATGAACAACAATATTCCAAGTTAATTTTTTAAATGATAATACTGTTAAAAGTTTTTCTAAAATAGGATCAAGTATCACAGCGAGCCAAGCTAACGGTAATCCAATAAATCCTGGGATAATTCGAGACTCTGCCAAGGGAGTAGACAAAACCCCTTGTGCAAAAGTTGTATTTTCATAGCCGCATTTTTCAAACATTGAATAGATCTCCTCTTCATTAAACTCAACTTGATCTGTAGAGTAATCATCATCAATTTTTTTTCTTATTTTTCTAAGTAATCCAATAATTGGATTTCCAGCTTGTGGCTCGTTCACTACAACAATACCATCTGGCTTCAATATTCTTGAAAGTGATTTGATTACTTTCTCAGGTTCTGGCATATGATGCAGTACTCCTATCATAAGCACTACATCAAATTTTAATTCTGAATTAAAATCATTAATATTTAAACATTCAAATTTTGCCCCTGTATAATCATTATGTTTTTTAGCATATTTAATTAAATTTTCGGAATAATCTATTCCTGTATAATTGATATATTTTCCTTTTAAATATTCTACAGAAAAACCTGCACCACATCCTACTTCAAGAATCCTTTTTACAGGTTGCTTTATACCTTTAAGAGATTGAACTAATCGCAGTTTACGTGCAACACGACAATATGTTGTTAGGTCTTTTTTAACATAATTAACTGCTATATCGTCAAATAACTTTTTATCATCTAATTCACGTTTATTTAACATATTTTAAATTATAGATCAGTAATTCAGCTCATATTACTCTAAAAAAATTAGCTTAAATGTTTCATATCAGAAAATTTATAATAAAAAACCATTTTTATCAAAAAACTAATTAATAGAGATATCAGAAATATAAGATTACTTGCAAGATCTTTAAAAATAAAAAAATAAAGAATATTAAATATTGCTAATTCATTAACTCTAAAAAAAAAAGAAAAGGTTAGTAATTTAAAATAATTTTTAATATTTTTTGAGAATAATTTTAACTTAAATAATAAAAATATATTAAAATTAAAAATAATTGCTATAGTCAAAATCGATCCTATTACAGGATCATATAATTTTTCAAAAAAATAAAATAATATATTTGAAGTAATAAAACTTAAAACTGATAATGAACTAAATTTAATCAAATAAGTTAACAATCAGAATACCTTTAGTTAGTTGATTTTTTTTCTAAAAAAATGAATAAAATTAAACCTACAAACATCAATAAAATAATGTCACTATATATTAGATACCTAGGCTGTATACGTCCAAGCAAATATACTGTTGAATGATTGCCTACGGTAAATATTGATAAAAAAAATGTAAATAGAGATATTTTATCCTTTTGTTTTATGAAACTGAAAAAAGAAACAAATAGCATAATAAGAGGTAATAATACAAATAACCAAGTTGCATCATAAAATTTTTTAAAAATATGTTTAATATATCTGGTAAAATTTTTCTTTATTAGAGTAAAAGTAATTTTTTTTTGCACCTCATTAATATCCAATTTTTGTCTAAAGGCTAATTCCTCTATAAGAGGGTCAGAGTAGAATCTAATTTCATTAAAACTTAAACCATAATGACCTCTACCATTATAATGTGCTTTTAAAGCTTTTTTATTATTCATTTCTTGAAATATATTCAAGAGCAATGTTTTCATTTTTTCATTTTTTATTGTCTTTATATCATTGTCATTTGAAATATATATTGCATCAATGTAAGTATAGTAAAATAAACCATATTTATTTTTTTCATTTTTATAAGACGATTCAGTATTTAAACTGCTCTTTTTCAATGAAAGACTTAATTTCAAAATTGAATTATGTATAAAAAAAATTGTCAGTATACTAGTAAGTAAGTAAATAAAAATTTTTTTTGATCGATATAAAATAATAATACCTTGGTAAAAAAAAAATAACACTAAGTACAAATATAAAAACTGATTTCTAGTTAAAAGTAAGGCAATTGCAAAAAAAGTTAAGCCAAATAAGTTCTTTAAGCTAAAATTATATATCAATCTCAAAGCAAAATTAAAAAAAAATAACGTGAAAGCATAACTAATAGGCTCAGTTAATATCATTCTATAAAATTTTAATATTGGTATAAACAAAAACAACGAAATTAAAATTTTCATGACAATGGTTAATTTAAAATAATCGCCCAAAGTTTTTGTAAAAAAAATAATTGCAACACCAACAAAAGTCGTTTGAACAATTACAACTGAATTTAAATTGTTAAAAATTACCTTAAGACTATTAATAAAAAAAGAATATAAGGGAGGATCTTTTAAACTAAAATTTAAATATCTACTGCTATCACCATATATTATTGGATCAGAGGAATAATTAAGTATAAAGAAAACGCCAAAAATTACTAGAATTGCAAAAATATTTTTTTTTACATACATAGATTAATATACTTAAAAATTTTTCTAAATATTTGATTGAATAAAGTTCAATACATTTTATTTTATCTTATTAATTCTATCAATTATAAAAAGTAAAATGACTAAAAGAAAGTTGAAGTTAAATAACAATACAGTTTTATCTGTTAAGTTATTAGAATTGATATCTTGAATTAAGAATATAAAAAAAGCTGCCAAAAATGGTAAAATCAATGGTATAATAATTTTAAAAGGCCTATAGTAAAATAATAATGAAAATATTGTATATACAAATCTAAAGAAATCATTAAATTTCAATTTAGAATTTCCTGTTCTTTCATCGTATTTAATATTAGTAAACTTCATATCATAATTTTCATTCAAAAAAGTAATGGTCATTGAAGTAGTTAGTGAAAATCTATCCGACATCATATGCTTATGTTTTATAAATTTAGATTTATCAAAGATTCTTAAACCTGAATTAAAATCTTTTATTTTTTCATTAAAACAGAAATTTGCAATTGCATTGATAACAGTTTTACCAATTATTTTTATTCTAGATGTATTTTTAATGTTTATTTCTCTTTGACCACTAATTAAATCAAATTTAAAATTATGATTGTTTATAAACTCATTCGCAATACTGTTTAAATCCTCAATTTTGTATGTTCGATCTAAATCAATTATTGCAATAGAATTGTTACTTGAAGCATCAACACCTTTTTTTATCGAAGATCCATATCCTCTATTTTTAAAATTTTTAATTAACAAAAAGTTAACATTTGTAAATAACTTTTTGTAATCATTATTTTTTATATCTAGTAGCCTATAAGAATTGTCTGTTGAACAATCATCAACAAAAATTATTTCATTTATAATATCAAAATTACATTTTTTTAGTTGTTCAAAAAAATTTTCTATTTCCTCTGACTCATTATAAACAGGAATAACCAAGGTAATTTTAGATTTCATAATTTATTAAATTAAGATTAATCAAACTTAATGTCAAAGTATCTATCATTAATGAGTACAGAATAGATCCTCTAATACTTGGTTCTAAATAACGACTGCTATCACCATAAATAGTTGATTCAGAGGAATAAAATAATATAACAATTGTTTCAATTATTGATAAAATTCCTAACCATAAATTTTTAGATATATGCGTTATTTATAATAATTTTTTTGCCTTTATTTTCAGTTTTATAATTTAGGCTATTTGACAAATAAATTATAATATACATTTAATAAACAAAAATACAAAAAAAAATATGTTTTTTATAAACAAGAGAATAATTGCATTCTATAATTCTCACAGAATTGCCAAATCAGTTCGAAAGACTCTCTTATGGATTTATGTTAAAAAAGATCTATCAAAAATTGGGGGTAAGTTAGGAATTGATCTTGCAGGTGGCTCAATGAAAACTAAGCGTTTTTTTAAACAAGAGAAATATATTTGTGTTGATATTGATAAGAACAAACTTGATATGGGTAAAAAAAAATATCCCGATGTAATAGTAATAAACAAAAAAATTCAAGATTATTTATTAATTAGTGATAATGCAAAGCCTGACCTTTTGGTATGCTTGCAAACGTTTGGTTATAATAATTTTTTTGAAAATTCCCAAATCTTGGAAACAATAAAATTGATGAGCAATTACTTGAAACCTGAAGGGAGTATGATTTTTAACATAGGTCATGGATTTCCAGAAATAGATATGATTAAAAATAAATTAAATTCGTTTTTGAATAAAGAATTTAAATCTGTGAAATGCATTAATTATTATTCATATTTTGATGAAAACAAAATGAAACTTGGGCCTTTAGTGCTAATATTTGCTTATGTAATATATTTTTTTCCACTTCTAAATAAAATTTTTAGAACTAAAAGTAAAAATATATATTTTTGTTGCAAAAATAAAATTTAGATTTTTATTTTGATTTAATCAAAAACGAAGTTTTAGAAAAAAATTTGCATTCTAAATTTTTTTTAATTCCCAGTAAATTTTTAAGTCTTGATACCCGTCCACTTATATCATTCATATCCAATGGTGCAAATTTTCTGCTTTTCTCTAAAGCTTTAAACTTCTTTGGGTATATAATTGTCAATATTTTACGAATTTTTTTTTTTAAATTTAAAAATTTAACAAAAAAATAAAATTTCATCCAATTATTAGTTTTTGAAAAATTTTCTTCATTTAAACTTTCCCATAATTTTAATATCTTCTCTGCAGCAAGTTCATTTTTATCAAGATATAATTTTTCAGATACAGTTTTCAATAAATGTGTATTTTCTGTTTTTTTACTAGACGTTTTTGTAGAAGTTTTTAAAGAAATAAAAATTTGATTAACTTCTCTTAATAATTCCTCTTTATTTTTAACTTTAATACCTAACAGATTTGAAAAATCATGTGCATATTCCATCTTGAACGGAATATAGGTCAATACTGGTTTTGATGAAACTGTTGCCTCAATTGCAGTAGTGCAACCATTATGCATGACAGCAAATGAATTTTTAACCCAAGTTGTTATAGAATCTTCTCTAATAACATGAACATTAGGAATATTTTCAAGAAATATTTTCCAAGCTTCAATATTTTCTGATGGATGTGGACGCAATACAATGTCATAACCAATATTATGGTTTGAAAGATATTTTATTGCATCAATAAATGAATAAAGCTTTTTATAATCTTCAGAGAAAATATTAAAACGTTTTTCAAACAAAGCTGGATAGCGCTCAAATGATCCTGCATTTTTTAGTGCTTTGATATGATTATGAAATAAATCTTTCTTTGTACAAATCATATTTGATGAAACTAATAAAAAAGGTTTGTCTGGAATTCCTTTAGGTTTATTCCAATAATCAACAAAAAATGTTTTCCAAAGATCTGCTCTTGGTGACCCAGTTTGATGAATCTTGTTTGAATGATTGGGATGAATTTTTTTAAGTGTATTTGTATCCTCTGGTCCCCATCCAAAAACTGCCGAGCTTTGCCTTATAGATAGGTCTGAAAATCTATCAACAGCGAAGGAATCGTAGCCACGCGTACTTAATCCAGCTTCTTCATCTATACTAGTTATCTTAAAACCTTTTTCTTTTATTTTTTGATGTCTTTTTATTCGTGTCTTACTAGGAGTAAGTGATTTAGTATAATAAATTCCAGGTAATAAAATTTCCTTATAAATTCCACTAATTAACTCCTCCTTACTTGAAATTAAAGCTTCATGACCGTTTGAAGCAGCTAATACTCCCAAAAGAATTTTACTATCAAGCTCTCTTGCGGCAACTTCAACATGAAGATAAATATTCATTTAATAGTTTTTTTATTTAATAATTCTATATATCTCAAAAGCTTCTGCATTATTGATGCCAACACTATAACCACGATGTTCAGAAAGTATCTCTGCGTGTCTTATACTCCTAGAATGAGGTTTATTCCTCATTTCGAATGCATATGCATCTAAGGCTTTTAATTTTTTTTTAATTTGTTTTGAAATATTTACAAAATAAGTTGGATTAAATAATGAGCTTCTGGAGTTTGACCACTCTGTACTCGATAATATTTCAAATCCGTATATTGCTTTTATTGTAGAAGAAGGAATTGGTCTGCATGCTGTCATAACAGCAGAATGTGTTAATCTATGATCAATATTTAAATCACCGTTATGATGAGTATATATTATATCTGGTTTAAATTTATTGATTTTTTTTTCAATTTTTTTGACAATTCTAAGTAGTGGGATTTTATCCATAGAATTATCTGGAAATCCTAAATTATAGAAAGAAGAAACACCCAATATAGATTGAGCTTTTTTAGTGGATCTTTCTCTTTTTTTAATGCTTGAATTATTTGAATTAATTCTTGACTCAACACCATTAGTCATAAAAATTAAATTTACTTTATCGCCCTCTTCTACATGACGCGCTATTGTACCACCACAGCCTAAAACTTCATCATCAGGGTGTGATGCAACAATTAAAATAGATTTAGACATTTTTTCTCAATCATTATCAATTTTTTATTTTATTATCAATTTGTAATCATAGTCATTGAACCAAAAATCTAAAAAACTTAAATTTGGGATGAAATCACCCCAAAGCTGATTATAAACTTTTTGAATATAATTTTGATACTCAATAATTATACCAGATTTTGAAAAATCATCTTCATTTAGATAATTACGCCCAAGAGGACCTGAAAGATATTTTTGAGCTTTAAAATATCGGCAAAGATCTAAAATTAAGTTAGATTTATTATTAATTATAGGTAATTCACTTAATCTATAAATTTTAGTTTTAATATTTAGTTCGTCTAGCCAAAATATGAGATGCTTAAAACAAAATTCTGCAAGACTACTCTCATTAAAAAGAACTAATTCTTCAATTTTAGAAAAGCATTCTTTATATCTTAAGGCTCTGCTGTAATTCATTTGAATTGACTTTAGATGCTTTTCTTGCCATGAAAAATTATTATCTATTTCTGTTGTCAAAATTGAATTATTAATATGGCCTTTTATTTTTATTGGAACAGTTAACCATTGGCTTCCTTGTGAAGTTTTAATTTTATTTCTGTTTATAAAACTGTTTTTTTCATATTGTACTTTATCTAAATAAATAAATACATCCGCAGAAGCAATTTTATTTAAATAACCTGCCCATGGCAAATATGCTGGTTGATGAGCACTTAAAATCATGAAAACTTCTTAACTATATTAGATATTCTTAAAATATCTGATTTTTTTAAACCAACATGGGCGGGTAATGAAACTGTATTTTTGCATAACTCTTCTGCAAACCTATAAGTTTTTGATTTATCAAGTAACTCATACTGGTTTATAGGAACGATAGCATTAATATTATATTTACCTAATTCTTTTATTACTTTTTTTGGATTTTTTGTTTTTAAAATGATACGATACCTAACAGGTTTTGTTAAATTTGAGTTACAATCTAACAAATCTAATCCTTCTCTTTTATACAAATTAAACCATTCCTCACGTTTTTTTATAAAACTAGATAAACTTTTTAACTGAACTCTACCTATTGAAGCCTGCAAATCAGTCATTTGGAAATTAAATCTAAATTTAGTATCTTTACGACAATCAAACTCTCTATAGTCTCTTATTCTATCAATTATTTTTTTATCTTTTGAAATAATTGCCCCACCTTGCCCACCGCTAGTAATCATTTTTGTTGCATAAAATGAGCAAATTCCGATCTCTCCTCTCAATCCTATTTTTTTTCCAGAAAACTCTGCTCCAAAAGCTTGGGCTAAATCCTCAATAACTTTATATTTCTTATTTCTAGGAAAAATTAAAGGTATTCCAAACATTGATGGAGCAATAAGTATATTAAATTTGATTTTTTTTAATTTATCTAGGTCAACGTTTGGACTGTCTTTAGCACAGTCAACAAATATGCCTTTGCCACCTATCATACCTACTGCATTTCTTAAAGATGAGCATGAATAAACTGGTAATGCTACTTTTTTATTTCTAGCTTTAAGTGCCCATAATGCAAGATATAAAGCAGAGGATCCACTAGAAACAACTACCGCATGTCCTTTTGGTAATCCAAAAAAATTACATAAATCTGTCTCAAATTTAGAAACCTCTGTACCTTGAGAAACTAATCCCGTAGATATTACTTTCTTAGCAGCTTTTAACTCTTTAGTGCCAAAAAAAGGTTGATTATGCTTAATCATTAGTTTTTTTCCAATATTCAATTTCATTTATTCCAGGATACTCAATTTTAATTTTTTTTGGAAAGTCTGGTTTATTTTCAGGATATACTTCAATTATATATTTGATATTTTTAAAATAAAAAAAAGCAGGATTATTTTTTTCTACCGCTCTGAGATGTGATAAAATTTTCTTAAGAGAATAATTTATTTTAACTTCATTATCTTTAGGAAAACGTCTGGGACGGTAACTTCCATCACCTAATTGCTTTTTAGATATTATTTTGGTGTTATGCCATTTATCTAAAATTTTCCTTATCAGCAATATAGAGATTTCTGTGTCAACTTTTCTTAAATAATCTGCGGTATATTCTGGAAGGATTGGAAAACTTGCTTTTACAATTAAATTACCTTTATCTACATCTTTTGTCGCAAAAATAGATGATATCGTGTAATCTGAATTTTGATCTCTTAAGGAATAATATATTGGGGCCCAACCTCTTCCTTCTGGCAAATTTGAAGAATGAATTATTATAGTGTTGCTTAATTTTTTTTCCCCTTTTATTATTTTTTTGTAACACCAGGGGATAATTAAATCATAACTTTTAAAGTTTTTCGGAAAAACTGTACTTAAATTTATATCAAATTTTTTATTTGGCAAATAAAGATCAACTAAATTTTT
>MDSZ01011711.1_pt1 | contig 11043 bp, 17 predicted proteins | sample 811201 | NCBI WGS metagenome assembly MDSZ01 (sample SAMN05326647, study PRJNA326480) | marine metagenome | isolation source: seawater | place: Indian Ocean: North | collected 2010 | reverse complement strand
ATATCTGCCGCAGCTAGGGTTGCTGCTGTGTGACTAACGCAGTCGTCGGATAGTACACCCGCTATATCACCGTCCTGTAGCGTAGCTTGAATGGTACTGTTAAGCGATTCAAGTGCTGCTGTGTAGCGTAGCATGGTAAAGTTCTCCATGCCGTCCTTGTAGGCATCTAGCCTAGCATCTTTAGTTTTCTGTTGTACGTCTTCCATTTACTTCAGGTTCTTAACTTTTTATTTTTGATTATGTTAGGGGTAAGGGCTTTCTCCCAGTTATCCTGACGTTTGGAGGTGTTAGTGCTTTCCGATTCGCTTGGGCTATCTAACTTTGTCCAGTTCTTCGCGTTGTCCGGTAGATTAACTACCTCAACATTACCGTTAATTGATGTTATAGCTTTCATCTTTTCCTCTTCTTTGGTTTCATAATTGAAATTGTAACGGGTCATAAACTTTACGTGTGTAGTCCATGTTCACTATTGATTCCCTATCCTGTGCGCTGTTCGCTGTACAGAGAGGAACAAAAGAACATAGACCAAACCGCGTTTCACAACAGGAGAAGTTGCTGTAGAAAATCTTTTCCGCCTCCGCCTCTTGCTCGCCAACTAGGTTAACATTGTCAACGTAGTCGTCAAATTTTAGTATGATTCTGTCCACAAGATCATCAACGTAGTCCTTGAACTTCGCCAGTCTGTCTTTACTAAACTCAAATATCTCGCTGCGCTCAAACTTGTTCTTGTTGGAACGCGCAAGAAAGATTCCGTTTATCATACAGCCTATGTAGTCGTCAGGAAACAACGTGTTCCAGATAAGATTATAAAACATAAGCTGCGGTGATACCTTGTACGAGGCGAAGTAAGCGGCGGTGTTGTACGCTGCTGTGGATTTGTGGTCTACGATAACAGGTCTGCCGTAGTAAGTCCCAACGAAGTCTATCGTACCGCAAAAGAGTATGTCCAACTTAGGTGTCTGCTTGTACGGGTAGGCGAAGCGCATCTCCAGTACAGGGTCGGGGTCTTTCTTTACCTCAAGCCCTGTGTCTATGCTGAAGTATTGATTGAGTAGGTTGACTAGGTGCGCTAAGTCTCGAAAGTCTTTGTCAGGTACGAGAACATCTGCGTAGTGGTCTATGGCTTTATTGATTGCTGCATCCTTGTCACCGTTCTCGTAGAAGGACTCAAGTGCTTTATGTACAGCAGTACCATACTCCATCTTGTGGTTAGAGTTACGTTTTCGTAGTCCACGGAATAGCATATACCATAGCCTACGTTCACAAGCTGACTCTTTAATAAGGGACGCATCTATCTTTACAATGTACTTGCCCTCCGGTGTTTTCTCTAAATTAAGTAATTCCATAGGTTCTTTTTAGTTCTTCTGCCTTGTCGAGCAGGGTTTTCTTTTCCTTTATAACACGCTTCTTTCGCGCAGTCTTTGGCTTCGCCAACTCTACCTTGGGTTCTGTTAGTGCAAGGTACTTTTCAAAATGCTGGAGTAGCTCATCATCTGACATAGCTTCCAACTGTTCTACGGTACAATCTAGTAGTTGCTCAATTGTCATAAAAGTCTATGATAAATAAAGCAAGGAACAAGAGTGTAAAGAACAAAGATGCTACAGATAAAATTGTAAGTGGCATAGGCTATCGTATCACAGCGAGTCTGTCTTGTGCTGTATCAAACTCGAAGTCTATGGTTTTCTGTTGTTCCTCTAGCCACCTCAAATCCTCCTCCTTGAGTACAAGGTTATCCCGCTTCCAAGTCTCCATGTCTTGTGCAGTTTGCAGCCAAGTGAGTAGCTCACCACGCCAGACGCTAGAGTCTGCGTAGTCGTACTTGAGTTCCTTCTCTTTAATCAAGTTACGTACAGTGTCCTTGAAATAAACAAGAACACCCGTGTCTGTTTTCCGCATGGAAATCTGGGAACGTAGTTCAGCATAGACCGAACCGTACTCTTCCGAGTTATCCACTAGGAACTTGAGACCGTCCATGAGCTTAACATACAGGGTGTTAACCGTGTAGCCTGTGTCTTCCGACGTAACAAGTATGTCGTTTCTTCCATCGAGTAGCCTGTCCAGTACAGGCTTTACCTTGGCTGTGCTACTTGCGCTATACGACGAACGTACTGATAACGGGCGTGAGCGTATTCTACGCAATAGGTTTGAATGATCTTCTAAAGTTTTTTCTGACATAGTTAAATTAAAATTAAGAGTAGCGTAGTGTTTCTATGGGCGACAGAGTTGAACAAGGGGGAGTACAAAAACCCTTGCTACCGATATCCCGTTGTAGGCTCTCCCTACACACCATGCTACGCTACTCTTTGTTTTCTTAGCCTTCGCTAGAAGGCATCAGTTCCTCCATGCGTTTGATTAACGCCTTACCCTGTTCAATATCACCAGCGGCAAACGCTGCCTTGGCTTTATTGAAAAGCTTGTTAGGAGTTTCTGTCGTAGTCTCCGGTGTCCACTTGTCAGCGTCCTCCTTGGTGTAGATTACCTGATCTGGATGCTTCTGGTCTAACTCAGCCTTGAGTTCCTCAGTTGTTTTGCCGTTAGGCTTCAACGAGTTCTTTACCGTAGACCGGATACGTGCGCTAACCTGTTGGTTCAACAAGGCTAGTGTTTTTTCCTCGCCGTACCTGCTAACTACATCTGCTGTAGTCTTGAATTCTGGTACTGCGAACTTATAGCCTTCCCAATCGCCAGACTGGAAATGCTCCATCGTGTAGTTTGTTTCTACGTTTAACATAGTATTTACTTTCTTTTACTGATGCACCTTTAACTGTTAGTGCAAAATTCATTTAACTGTTAGCAGTTAATTTTTTAACTATCTATATAGAGCAGGAATCATGCCAACTGTTACAACTGTTGAAAAATAATCTTAAAAGTTGAAAGTTTTTTCGTAGCCTATATTCCAGTTTCCAGTATTCCAGTTTCCACAGGGGGGCTGGAATAATAATACTCTGTGTTAAGGTTGTCTTTCCCTGTAAGAAATTTTCTTAGAGCCTAGAGTAGAGGTCTAGGTTGTCTCGGCCTAGGACTTTGTACTGTTTGGCGAGGCGAATAAGTTCCCGCACGTTGCCTGAGAGTAGTTCCTCTTGGTATTTCTTGGCGGTACGGATTAGTTGCCAGAGGTCTTTGATTTCCTCTGGTGTAAAACCTAAGCCAAGGGAGTCCACTATAAGTGGGATGTCATCTGGCCTGTCTCTCAATGGTTTTAGGTCTAGCCTGTAGGTGGCGATTCTATGGTAGAGGTCTTCACGGAAACCGGAGTTTACTTTGTTCGAGGCAAAGATAAATCGGCCCTTAAACTCTGTGTCTTCGTTCTCACCTATCCTACGAAACTTGCGCGTCTCTATGACACGGAGAAGCAAGACCTGTAGCGCAGGGGATATGTCTCCTATCTCATCCAGAAACATCGTACCTCTGGAGGCTGCGACCAGCAGACCCATACGATTGGATACCGCACCAGTATAGGCTCCTTTAACATGACCAAAGAGTTCGCTCTGTATCATGCTCTCCGGTATTGCTGACAGGTTCAACGATAGAAACCTACCGCTACGTCTGCCATGTAGCCTACGTGCAACAAGGTCTTTACCTGTACCACTCTCTCCGGTAATCAGCACCGTATCATCTAGAGGCGCAAGCTTATCCGCCAAGGCTAGAAGCCGCAGGGTGTCAGCGTCCCGTGTAACAAAGCCAAAGTCTTTTGGTAGAGTGTGTGCCTTGAGTAGCTTCTCTGCCTTTTCCCGTAGGCGCTCTGCGTCAGTCTGTGACTTCATTGAACTTGGTCTCCACTAACTTGATGAACGCCTCCTCTATGTCCTTGACTCGCTCTAGTCCAGAGACATCGTACCAGAAGATAAGCTCGGAGCTGTCTTGTTGGATAGCAATGTCCTCGTCTGATAGAGTATCCATCTTTATCTGTGTGCCGTAGCCACCGTTGGCGAAGTAGCCAAACTTTTTGCGTATGTCTGGGGGTTCTAGTTCTTGGAGGTGAAACAGGAATCGACGCATCATAAACGTAGCGCACATGGTTATACACAACTTGTCTATGTCCATCATCTCTTGGAAGTCCTTGATCTTAACGTAGGTTACGTGAGCCTCTTGGCCGCTGCGACAAGGGAACGTAGCGATAACTTCGCAGCCGTAACCCAAGGTTTCTAGGTGGTCTATGGCTTTGTATATCAAGGCTCCCCTGTGGAAGTAGCAGTCCTCCGGTATACCACAATGGTTCCAGCAATTAACGTAGATTGTCAGGAGTCTTTTGCCTTTGGTTATGACTGTCTCTGTTTCCTCTTCTTCCATGAAGTGTTCGGGAGAGCAGTCTGCTATGGCGGCTTCTATGTTTATTGTACCTCCGGCTACAGTAGGCACGTACTCCGTCAAGTAGTCTTCGAGTGGTGCGATAGAGTCTGTTACTTTGTCGTCTATCTTTGTGCGCTCCAGCTTTGGTATACCCCAACCACCTGCGTCCAGTATGAACACGGCTTCAAGCCAAGACTTCGTACCGTACCAGTCGTCTGTCTCTGTAGTTTCCTTTGAAGACCAAATGTTTAATTCCGAGTTGTTCTCGTCTAGCTTTGGCTCATTGTCTAGGACAGAGCGGAACTCGTCCCAACTATAGATTGTTTTCTTTATTATCTTCATGGCTTAAGCGGCGTTGTCGTTCTTCTCGCAGTTCCTGTATCTCTCGCCCAAACTTTGGCAACTCTACGAGTATCTTGTTTACGTCGTAGTTCATAACCAAATCCATACTGTAACCTACCAAGGTCATTAGTGGGTCAAACAGTTTACGGGCTACCTCTGGATTCCTTTCTTCGCAGTAAGCGTAGAGGTATAGGTTAATATCCTTTAACGTGTAGTCCTTGTCGGGGTTTAGCTTGTAGTCTAGTGTTATCTTCATAAGTATAGGTTCGGGGGTTCGCCTTTTATATCAAAGCCTTTGTTAGTTCTAGCATCTTCAAGTAAGAGTAGAAGACATCGCTGATCTTCCTCTGACATCTCATGCCAATGTTCATTTATACGGTCTATGTTAAATGTAATCTTTAACGGCTGATCTTCTGGTATATCCTTGAGATCGGAAGCCTTTAGGTATTTACTTTTTCTAGGTTTTTTATATTTCATGGTTCAAAACGGTACTTCTTCGTCTACGATATCCTTTACTTCTTCCGGTACGTTCGACTCCATAGATGGTGGTTTCTTATCGTGCGGACTGTTGTACTGAGTCTTTATAGGCTTGAGCTTCTCCATGTATACGTCAAGCAGCTTACGTCGAGCGTCACCTTTGACAGAGCGAAAGACTGTGGCATCTAGGCAATCTACTGCATCCCAACCAGACATAGCTTGTAGGGTAATACATTGGTGTAGATTACGTGTGCTGAAAATGACCCGTATCTTGTTATTCTCTGCGTACTCCCTCATCTTCTGGAACCTGTCGCAGAATTTATTAAACTGTACGGGAGTAATGTGAGGTTTGTCTACTCGGATATACGTTTCCTTAACCCAAGCTTTCTCCGCATCCGTATCGTACGGCCACTCTATACAGACAAACTCGTTTAGCAGGGCTACGTCTAGCGCGTTGCGTCCTACGTACTCGCGATCTGGCCCAAGTCCCCATGTGTTTGCAGTACACATAAGCCGACAGTCAGGGTGTACATCCTGCGGGCCGTACGGCATATTGATATGTCCGCTACAGATACCCTTGATAATCATGAGTACGTTACTATTCCCGTTGTCCATCTCATCTATAACAGCTAGACCACCGTCTTTAATTACGTTAGTCAACACACCAGGTACGTACTGTCCGCCGCTGTTATTGAATCCAATAAGATCGTGCGTCCCTGTCTGTTTGTTAACCTGACGTATAGCGTAGTGCTTACAACCAAGGGCTTTGGCGACAGGCTTTGTTACCCTAGTCTTGCCGCTACCTGTAGGCCCGATAATCATAGCAGACAAACCGGCTCCCAGCGTTTCGAGTAGAGGCTTCACTTGGTAGTGCTGACCCTCCAACGTAGAGTAATGTTCCCTGTTGTGCGCTATGACACGCTTGATTTCTAGCTTTACATTCTGCTGAGTAGTCTCAGCGATTGCCTTTTCCAGAGCAGTAAACTTCTCTGTGTACTTGTTGTCTATTTTTCCTAGGACTTGTTCTGTTAGTCCATCTATCCAGTCATTGTTAGAACTCATTTTCTTCTGTGTTGTTGTTATTGTTTTTCTTTGCATCTAGGTACATACATAGAGCTTGTATTGGACGCATGACATCTACATATTCAGATGTCTTAAAGACTAGCCAATAAGTAGTCTTGTTGAGTAGCTTGCGATCTGTCCAAGCTAGGCTTTTTCCGTAGACATAAGAGGGAGCTTGGACTTCTACCCAGTCGCCTAAGCTGTAGCCTTTAAGATCTCCGGCTTTTTCGTACGCTTCAAGAATTGTTGGGATACATTCTCCGATGTTCCTGAAAGCTGTTTCGTTGTCTAGAGTAAAGACGTAGGTGTGTGGTAGGTCTACGTACTCTTTATCCTGCGGTTTCATGGGTAGAATAGTAAGTAGCCGAGGGCTATGCCTGTTACCCATGCTAGAGTACCGAGGATAATCCAATGGAGTATGGTTGTCATAGAGTACATTAAGTTTATGTATGTTTTATTCTTCATCTTCTGTAGTTATGTCGTACATATACATCATGTCCTTTACTTCGTCCTCGCTCATGTACTCGGCGAAGGCTAGGATAAGTTGGTCTTTGTCTATCCTACCATCTTCGACCATTTCAATAAGTAGGTTTGTATACTTGCGGCTCATTGTTCTACTGTAAGGTTTTCCTCTTCGTTCTCGGTGTATTCGTCTTTGGTAGCTATGTCTTTTTGTACTGTACCGTTGGTAAATACGTTGACCCAATTCTCTTTCGCACCTACTGAAGCGTTGATGCAACCTAGCTTAGCCTCCACTCTGGCGCATACCTTTTCCTCTATGGTGTTCTTGTACCATATAACATCCTGAGTTGTGTCAGAGATGGAAGTTATACGGTGGCCTCTACCTAGTGCTTGGACTAAGTCTATGGCTGACCATGTCGGAGGTATGATTATGTGTCTTGGCCTAGCCTTCTCGTTGTCGTGGTGTAAGCTGATACCTACTCCACCTGACCGCATGGTGAATAGCATAACATCTGCTTCACCTTTCTGGAACTGTTGCCGTTGATGCTCTCTTGTACTTTGGGATTGTCCGCCAACAATGTGGGTAATCCTAGACCTGGGAAGGCCGAGGTCTACCAGAGACTTGTATACTTCTCGCATAGGTTCAACGAAGTTGCAGACTACGATAGTCTGTCGGCCCCGCTCGATGGTGCTTATCGCACGCTTGGCCATACGCTTGGCGCGAGTAAGCTCGGCTCCCTCTCGGAACTTCTGCATGGCTACGAGCATCTCGTTCCAACCAAAGTTAGTGTTACGGTCGTACTTACGACACTTGGCGAGGAATGCTTCGTAGAAGCCATCGTATTGTGCCTTCTCTTCGTCGCTCTCAAACTCTATGAGACGACAGCGTGTGTGGGTTACGTGTTTGTAGCGTACCTTTGGTACGTAGACCGCGTAGGGTTTCATGGAGTCGCGCAGTCTACCCATTTGCGCTTGGCATAGTTTGTTTGGGCTACCATAGCGAGCGATATCTCGGAGTAGTTGCGGGGCAGTTTCTGTCGTAACTTGTTCTTGGCCGTAGTTCATACCTACACCTTGAACTACGCTACGTGACTCGCTGACTTTCTGGTAGGGAGTGGCAGAAATAAAGATACGTTTGACTCCCTGTGGAATAGACCAAGCGATTTGTGTCTGGGAAGCGGTCTCGTTCTTGAGACCTTGGCACTCATCAAAGACTACCAGAGACGGCAAAGCGTGCGGATTCCAGTTGTATGCGAACGTATTGTGTACCGGATGCTTGTGCTTAGTCCAATAAACCTGTTCACCTATCTTACCTCGTAGACCAGCGTAAGACATAGGGAATACATAGGGAGTTAGCCTAAACTGGTTGATGACCTCTAGAGTTTGGGGGATTACTGCTGCTGGAGTAACCCACAAGATTGGCATAGGCCAATTGCTTTTCTTCTCTAGTAAGTTGTTGTCGAGTAGGTATTTGATTGCAGGGAGTACCATGTAGGTTTTCCCTAGACCGGCGTGAGCTTGGAGCAGAACACCTTGCTTCTGCTGTAGCTTGATGGCTGCACTTGTCGCAGCCTTTATCTGGAACGGCATACTACGCGCTCCAGCATTCTCGACTATCGTTTCAATAGCCGCTTGGACTATATGCTCTGTACAATCTAGCATATGGTCTCTGTCTGGTTTCTGTACTTTCATTTTCTTGGTTAGTCCAAAGTTACTAGCCTTGGATTAAATCTTTATTGTACCACTTAGGCACGGGGGAGTTACGCCACTTGGCAAACGCACGCTTGGCTATCCAATAATATTTGCGGTAAGCCGTAAGCGGGTCGTTTGGAGTATAACAGTAGTTGTCGTAGTCTCCGAAACATTGGGGGTGTGGAGTAAGCTTGCGCTCTGGGAAGTTCAGCCGATTGTACTCCTGGGAACACCAGCGAACAACGCTACCCGATGCGTGTATCTTGCCGTATCTGTTGGTGTACTCTTGGAGTAGGGCGAATGCGTGGTCTAGGAGCCACTCGTAATTTGCTTTAGACTCTCTGGCCCATACAGTACAAGGGTGATTGTAGTGTACGCGCTTGTACGGTGCTGTAGCAAACGGGGCGCACAACATTTGCGCGGATTCCAATGGCATCTTTACAACATGCTTATCGCAAAGACTGCGGGCTGCTGCGTCAGGTTCTAGTTCTACGTAGAATATGTTCATGATTACTTGTGGGCTAAAGCTTTTTGGGCCATAGGATAGATTGAGTCTATCGTAGCTTGCTGGGTTGTCCTGTCCATCTCGCTCAGGAGTTGTAGTCTAACCTTTTGCCGGTCTCGCTTTAAGACTTGTACAAAGTAGTCTATGACCAGCTCGATCTTTGCGGTACGTTTTGCGATCTTGTCTTGCTCCAAAGAACGGCGTTGTCGGCTAGCAATCCACGCTTGCTTGCACCAAAGGCGTGCTTTACCTACGCTAAGTTTCGGCATGGGCTTATCGTACCAAGTCTTAGTGTACTCCTCGCCTTGGTACTCAACTACGACATCTGAAAGCTGTGCGTCTGCTACGCGCACGGCCTCAGCTAGAGTAATCTCTACTGAATCGTTGCGGTAGTACGTGTCGTACATCGGGTTGCACGTAGGCTTGGCAAGCTTCAGTAAGCACCAAACTTTTGTAGTCTTCGCGTCATTTAATAAGTAGTCTAGGTTCATTTTAACTTTCTTTCTCTAGCAACCGCCAATTATACCATACTCTACGTAATAAACAAGCATATTCTACAGGTTATTTATGTAGTCTAACTGTTGGGGATTGTTACTTTACTTATTAAAAAGGGTGTAGTCTATAAGTTGCGGGGGCTGTAGATCGGGGGATACGAGATTATAAAAAAGGGGTAAAAGTATAATTAGTAGAGGGAAGAAAAAAACCGTCCCAAAGAGGGACGGCTTGCTTGTTGTATGTTGTGAGAGATTATTTGCCTATTTGCGAGAGCGCGTAAGCCGTAAGCGCATCTTGCGCGGCCTTGGCCTCTTTGGAGTCTGCTCCATGCTTTGCGATTGCTTCCGCCAACTCTCCCGCGAGGTTATTGGTCTCTTTCACTTGGCCTTTGTTGGCGGCATTTTCGGCGCTTGTGCTAGCCTTTTCGGGACGCTTGTGCCAGCCGTTAAGGCGCTTTAGCAGAGCCTCGCTATTTTCTTCCGCCGGTAGGTCATTCACCTTGCTGTTGAAGTTGGCGGTGAGAATCTCCAGCAAGACCGCCTCATAGCTAGATTGCGGGCCTTCGCCGGGGCGCTCAGTCTGAGCCGTAATAAACGCCTGAGCGTCTGCTATGCTACCGGTGAAGCGTATCGCATCGTTACCGAGTCTGTTGTCTTCAATGGTGAACTTGGCCGCAAAGGCAACCACGTGGTTCATGTATTTTGTACTCATATTATTGTATTTACTTGTTGAAACGTGCATCTAGCACGTGCAGCAACTTTGCCACTTTCTAGCCTAAGTGTCAACTGTTATTTGGAGAAAGTTTTAGTGGGTATTGATGATGATTTATTTATAAATCAATCGCGAAAAAAGTGGGAGGGGTAAAAAGGGGAAAGAGGGTCTTATAATATATATATAAAAATATATTTATATATATATATACAACAATAAACCCCCCTCAACCTCTCTCTCTCTTTTTTTCTTGTTAATTTATAAATAAATCATCATCAACATCTGATAGTTTTCCCTAGAGTACGTAATTTATGTTTATAGTCTACGTTCGCAAGTGTCATAACAGAGATCGCCAGAGGGGAGGGGGGCCAGAACAAAAGCGACTCCAGAACTATCACCCTCTCTGAGAAAATGACAAAAATTTCGAGTTAGCTAACAGTTACCAAAGTGCCTTAACTGTTAGGTTGGGTGGCATCAAAGTTGCTATAGGCGAGTTGGTTATGGATACCAGCAGTAAAATTAAGTTCGAGGGGTTCTCGGAGAGGGCCAAAGAGATTTGCCTTAGCACCGCGCTAATCAGACACTATTTAAAGAAGGAAAAGGAAACTTGGAATGGCAAGGACAATAGCGAAACCACAAGCTAATCAGCAACAAGCAATCAGACCTGTGATGCGGGTATCTCCGCAGTTTGTACCACCCGTAGGCGGTCACTACGGGTCTGATACTGGGCCGTCAGTATATAATGATTCTTTTTACCAAGACATTCCTATATACCAAGATACCCCCACAATAGATCCAGCTTTTTACGCAGAAGGTTTATTACCAAATCCAAACCTAGACGTTCCGATTGCAGAAGCAGAGCCTATGCCAAGAAGGCGTATGGGTACTCCAGCTCCAAAGCCAGATAACTACGGCTCGTCTCCAGACAGAGTGTGGATGCCAGAAAATCAGACACCCACCGTAGACCCTAGATTTCGCAGAGAAACTGGAGAAGGCGACATAGCTT
>MDSZ01006808.1_pt1 | contig 11043 bp, 9 predicted proteins | sample 811201 | NCBI WGS metagenome assembly MDSZ01 (sample SAMN05326647, study PRJNA326480) | marine metagenome | isolation source: seawater | place: Indian Ocean: North | collected 2010 | reverse complement strand
TTCTTGTGGAAAATTTTTATGAATCCAATTAAAAAAACCTAAAACTTCACTACCAGGGCCGGCTGAAATAAAAGAATATTCTAAGTATTGAGAATCTGTTTGGGGTTTGTATAAATCTTTAACAAAATTTAAGACTTTGAAAATAGTCGAGTGATATAAAACGCAGTATCTAAAAAAATAGGCTTCCTGAATCAATGGATCGTCATAATTTACTTCAACAATTTTGCTCCTATAAGATCGCCATAATGTTTTGGCAGAATCTTGTAGGTTATAAAGATACTTTTTTATTTCATGTTTATTTTTGAGCTTTTTTTCGATAAAGAAGTCTTCAAAAGTACTGTTAAAAAAGGTATTCCAATTTTTATAATCAATTTCATTGCTTAGATTAAGAGACATATCTAAAAGTTAAATTTATTCTTGAGTTCTCAGTTTTTCTTTTTGGAACTTCATGTTCCCAGAAAGTTTGAAGAGGAGCTCGCATAATTAAAAGACTCCCATGCTCCAAAAATATTTTGTGAGTTTTATCTTCGCTTGATCTAAAATTTCTTTTTTTTCTAATTCTGAAATCTCTACCTGCTCCAAATGAAAGAGAAGCAATACATAGACATTTTCTAAGTTCAGGCTCATCATCTGCGTGCCAACCAAGTTTATCAATACCCGATTGATATCTATTTAATAATAACGAATTAAATTTGGCATCACATTTTTTGCTTACTTTAGTTTTTAGTTCTTGTAAGGTGTTTGTAAGGTTCAGAGGAGTATTGTTTATACCTGAATAAACATATCCTTTTTCTCCATACCATGCAGTATCTCTGGGAACAGGAATAGATTTATCAAACATTTTTATGTGCGGTCTGTTCCAAGGAGTTTCAGAATTGATTACATTAAAATATTTATCAGCTTCTTCTTTAGAGAAAAAATTTGGAACGTATTCTGCTTCGCCTTGATCTCCAGATATTACTAAAGAATCTTCTTTTTGGAATAAATCACCTTGAGTCATATTAAAGTCTAAATTTAAAAATGTCTTATTAAATATTTTAAATAATTCTTGAAATTACGCTAAAAAACTCTTTGCCTAATTTAGATTCGATAATTTCATCCATTATGTATTTATTTTCAAAATATCTATTTTGGATAAATTGATTTTTTAGAAAGTCTTCTTTGGTTTTAATTTTTTCTTTTATTATCGTTTCTCTAATAGGTCCTTGAGCAAGATTTTCCCAGTTTTTACACTTAAATTTTTTCTTTATAGCCTTCTGCAGTAATAGCATTTCATATAAAGCTTGTTGAGGCGTTAAAGGCGATTCAAATTCTTCATTTATTGCTGGAGATTCGTTCTTGTTATAATTTACTTCAATCACCTCTTCGGAATTCGTCTCAAGTGTATCGATTTCAGGTTCCTCAAAATGACTCTTTACCGGGACGTCATTTTTTTCCAATGATCCATTTTTCTCTTCTTTATATTCTTTTTGGATATTGAGAACGTTTTCATTTATCTTTTCAATAAGATTTTCAAGCTTATTGGCTTTTTCCAAAACATCGTCTTTGCTTTCTTCTATGAACTCTATAATGGATTCCAATTTTTTTGATTCTAAAGCAGAAGCATTTTCAACCGCTCCATGCTCTTGTTCTTTCACCTTATCTTCTTCTAATTCATCTTCTAAAATATTGGTCGTAGGATCCTCTTTTTTCAGAACTCCTCTTAGAAGCAATCCAAGATTATCTTTGAGTGAAATGAGGCTTTCTTGGTTTCTTATTTCAATTGGGCTTAGTTCAACAATTTTTAAAGCTGTTGATGCTACACCAAGCGCATGACCAGTATCATTAATTTTATATTTTTTATGAGCATCATCATTTCGATAGAAGCCAAGTTGCCTTGCTGAAACAAAAAAATCAGTAAATGATTTAGCTAAGATTACAATCCTTTCTTGAGAATCCAATCTAAGATTGTAATCTCTATTGCCCATAGCTAATCTTAAACTAGTAGAAAATGAGGGCAGCTTAGCCATAAAAGGCTTACCTTTGTATTTGAACTGAAATTCTTGTGAGTATACAGCTGACAATCTTTGTAAATCTTGAGTATCTTGAGCGGCCCTATAGGCTGGCACTGTGGAAGGGTCTTGAGACGATAATCCTTCCTTAACAACAAAACTGAAAAAAGACTCTAAAGTATCTTGTATTATTCCTCTCAATAAGAGTACTGAACTTCCATTTAAAAAGTTTCGCCAAGCCTTATCAATCTCAATGTTTTCGTTTGGCATTTTTTAATTTTTTTTTAAAAATAAGCTGAAGGCTCATAAATTTCATTCTAAAATAAATATCCTTTTTTTTAAATAATTTCGATTACAAGGAGTAATAAAATGGTAATGAATGCTAAAGAAAGAACAAATACTTTAAAAAGAATTAAAGAAAGTGGAGACAATATTGGAAACATGAATATTGTGCTTCATGGTGAAAAAAGAAAAATGGAAACTTTTGAAGTCCCTCTTGATAGCGTTATTTTTAACAAAGAGAACGGGAGAATTAGAACGAAAGTTTTAACTCATGAGAATCTTAACGGCGAACTAAACCAAGAAGAAAACCATGAAGACGAAGAAAAAATTTCAGGTTTTATATGGGACTCATCTGTAAGAAAAAACAAGGAAACCTTGGAGAGTTTAAAGAATTATGGACAACAAACCGCTTGCGTAGTGACTGCTGACGGCGTAATTGTTGGGGGCAATAGAAGAGTCTGCTGCATGAGAAGACTAACGGGCAGAGATAAGCCAACTTTTTTTGAAACCGTAATTTTAGATGAAAAATATGATGGGAATAAAAGCGTTCTCTTAAAATTAGAAAAAATTCTCCAACATGGAGTGGATTCTCAAGAAGATTATGGCGCTAACGAAAAATATTATGAAGTTTATGATATGGCCGTGGATTTGGGGGCTAAGCAAAATGCTAATAAAAAATGGTCTGGGTTGGAAGATATTTTAGATGAACTAACTCAGTGCATGCCAAGATATAAAAAGACATCAAAATCTGCTTCAGTTAAGGCAATTGAAGAAGATTTAAGAATGAAGGATTTATTCGATGAATACTTAAACTTAACAAAAGCACCTGGCATCATCACGCAACTTGATAAAAAAGAGGGGTATTTTGTTGATTTACTTCCATCTATCGACTCTTATAAACCAGATCATGATGCCTATGCTGATAGAAAATTGAAAAGGGCTGAAATTGCTAAATGGAAAGAAATATGTTTTTACGTAACTAAGGCTCAATTTCAAGGAGGAGAAGGATCTCAAAAACTTTATCGAGACTTATTTAAAAGAGATACAAAAAAACACGGTAAAGCTAATATGTTTGGTAATAGCAAATCATGGGAATTTATAAAAAAAGAATGGGAGGAAAAAATTGATCCTATAATAGATAAGCTCTCATCATTTGAAGAATTACAAAAAAAAACTCAAAATCCTCAAGAGGAAGTTCAAAGAGAAGAATCAAAATTTCAAACTGATGTAGAGGGTCCTTTGACAGGGATTTTTAAGCAGGCAAAAATTATTATCGATGAAGATATTAATAAGATTTCTGCTGAGGAAAATTTACAAAAAGCTTGGAATTATTTAAGTAAGATTAATGCTGATCAAGAGTGGCCTCCAGAAAAGCAAAACGATGACCATGCTAAATCAATAAAAGACTTGAGTAATAATTTGAGAAAAATTTCTGAAGAGCTATATAAAGAAGTCAAAGATTGGTAAAAATGATTCTCTTTGATTACGATGATGCTTCTTTAGAACTTTCTATCTCCGGAGACACCGATCTTCTGAAAAATAATAGAAGTTTTTGGTTTTTTTTAAACTCTGAATTCACTTTAAATCTTAAAGGTGACGATTCTATAGGGGTTTTATTAGAACCAGAAGATTTGATAAAAGCATTCCAAGAAATAGATGAATATATTCAAGAACTTGGAATTCAAACTAAATTAGCAGAAGGAGCAAGCAGATCACTTGAAAGAATTAGATCAGAACAAGAAGATTTTATTAAAAGATCTAAAAAAGCAAAAAAAATATATTGGGGAGATATTAATTCTGAAGAACTTTTAGATTTTACAAATCATCTCAAGTCAAATTTTAAAAGCGGAAGAATTTTAGATGAAAAACAAACTCTTGCTGCTTTCCATTTAGCTTTTTCTAAGAATGCTTGTAATTTTTCTGTGCCAGGAGCTGGAAAAACTTCAACAATCTTAGGTAGTTTTTCTTACCTAAAATCCAAAGGAATTGTAGATACAATTCTTGTGATAGGGCCGCTTGCATGTTTTGGGCCTTGGGAAAAAGAATGGAAGCTTTGTTTTAATAAAAAACCTAATTCATTAAGGTTCGATAGACACCTTTCCGTTGTAGAAAAAAATACTTTCTTGAGAACAAAATGTCGAGAGGATTTGATTTTGATGCATTATTCGAGTTTAGCGAATAATTTAGAAGAAATGATTGAATTTCTGAAAATTAATGAAAAAGTGATGATTGTTATTGATGAAGCTCATTGGATTAAGCGTATAGAAGGCGGAGTCTGGGCGGAAGCTGCTTTGAGAATTTCACCTTTTGGAGCATCAAGAGTTATATTAACCGGTACTCCAGCTCCTCAGGGTTTTGAAGACTTGCATAATTTATTTGAATTTATTTGGCCCAATAAAAATTTACTGCCATATGGAATAAATGGATTAAGAGATTTGTCTGACACAAATTCAAACTTAAGTATGGGTTCAAGAGAATCTAGAATAAAAAATCTTGTAGATTCTTTAAAACCATACTTTGTAAGAATTTCAAAAAAAGATTTAAACCTGCCTGAACCTACTTATCATCCTGTTGAATTGATCGAAATGGGGCCAATTCAAAAAGAAATATACGACTATATTGAAGATAAATACGTTGAAAGAACAAAATATATGATCACTAATAAAGACCCCATAGATAGATTACTAAAAGCAAAAACAATAAGATTAAGACAAGCAGCAACGAATCCATCCTTATTAAAAAATGCGATTGAAATAGAAGGTGGAACTTTTGAGGATAATGTTTTTGATGACATAGATGAACCAGAAATATTCAACAAAATAAGAGATTATGAAACCCTTGAAATTCCAACGAAATTCTTAAAGACCTTGGAACTAACAAAAAATATTATTCAGAGGGGTGAAAAGGTAATTATTTGGGTAAATTTTGTTAAAAATATACATAAATTATCTTCTTTATTGAAAACGAATGGTTTTAAAAATGAAGTCATCTATGGAGACATTCCTCTCAGCAATCATGAAAAAGAATTTTCTGAGGACAACATCACTAGAGAAACGATTGTAGAAGAATTTCACAGAAAAAATTCCTCTTTTTCTGTTATTGTTGCAAATGCTGCCACAGCTGGTGAATCCATCTCATTGCACTTAACTTGTAATAATGCGATTTATGTTGAGAGAGATTACAATGCTGCATCTTTTCTTCAATCTAAGGACAGGATTCATAGAAAAGGTATTCCTGAAGATAGAATCACCAATTATTATTTTGTGGAGTCAAAAAATTCAGTTGATCAGGCAATCTCCAGTAGGCTTGAATTCAAAATAAAAAATCTTGAGCAGATTATAGAGCACGAAATTCCTCTTTTTTCTTTAACAGAAGACTTAGATCGAGAAGACATAAAATCCATACTCGAAAATTATGCATCTAGGCAATACTGACATAAATTCCTTTGGTAAAAAAAATGAACTTGAATATTTTTTATTTGATTTATTCAAACATAGAATGGTAATCGATAGACGTGATTTCGATTTAAGGTTTAATAAAAAATATTCAGGAAGAAATCGAGAGGGACTTTTATTTTTCTTTTCTGCGATGAAACTAATTTCAATCTCTTCAAAAAAAATAAAAAAAATAAACCTTAATCAATGGCCTTCCAAAAAAAATTGGGAGCAGAAAGTTTTTCTAATTGTTCTAAAAATTTTATCTCAAAGCAAAGAGCTAGAAGAAATGTTCTATCGTGATCTTTTAAAAATTGAAGGCAATAAGATTGCAATTGATCCATCTAGAATAACTCAAAAATTTATTTCAGTTCGGAACCTTTTGCTTGAATTAAGTTTTTTAGAAATAAAAGAAAATACCAAATTTGTTTATTTTAGTAAATTCTTACAATCCGAAGTCTTTAAATATTTATCTTTGCCAAAACCTTATATAAGAAAAAAAATCAGTCAAAAAGATCTAGAGAAAAGATTGTTGGCCAAAAGCAAAAAAGACAAGAAAAATGGAGAAATTGCAGAAAAGTGGGTTCTTGACTACGAAAAAAATAAATACAAAGGAAAGGTAATAGAGTCATTATTTAAAGCTATTGAAAGAATTTCTCAAGAAGAAGCTACTCTTGGATACGATATTGTCTCCCTACAAAATACAAAATCTTTACTTCCAGACAAATTTATTGAAGTTAAATCTTTTGAACAAGAACAAAGATTCTTTTGGTCAAAAAATGAAATGAGAGTCGCTAGAGAAAAAAAGAACGATTATTTTCTATATTTAGTGGATAGGAGAAATCTTAAAGATTCTAATTACAGGCCTAAAGAAATTCAGAATCCGGCTGAAAAAATCTTAAATGGAAAATTGCTTGAGGAAGAATTTAAATTTTTTAATGAAGAAGAAGGATTTATGGTTGAATCCGATAGTTTTCTTTTTAATTTTTAGATGTTTGAAAAACTTATTAGCATTGAAGACTTAATTATCGAAAGTATCTGAAAAGTTAGTAAATTTTATTTATTAATCGAATTTATTAAAGAAGTAGTTATAAATCCACTTAAAATTAAAGCGGAATTTTTTTTGATCTTTTTATCAAAAAATTTAGAAGAATTAAAAATTTTTTCTAATATTTTATAAATTTCCAAGTCGTCAATTTCTTTAACAATTTTATAAATGCTCTTGCTCATTTTTTCAGTTTCATCAAGAATCATAAAAGGATGCGTTCCTTTTTTTTCATTAGTCCAGACCTTTTGAAGTTCGAGTGAATTAAACTTAACTTTATTAAGGTTTTCTTTGGTGAAGAAAGTTTCCAAATCAATAAATTTTTTTAATTCTCTTTTTAAAAATTTATACATTTGTTTATCAATTTTAATTTCTTCAATATTCTTAGAATCACCATAAAAAAATTTAAAAGAATAATTTTTATTTTTATTCGAAAGTTCAAATCTCAAACCGCTTTTAAATCTCAGAAAAGATGGGCTAAAACGAAAATTTCTGTTCTTTGAATACTGCTTTCCTATTTTGTCTGGAGTTGTTTTAGGCGGCGGTTCCTTTGTAGCCGACTTAAAAACTTTTGTTTCTGTCGCTTTAAAATCTTTAAGGTTTTTTTCCAATATGGCATTACCCAAAGCGTAGGCAAAGGTAGGGGGAATTGCATTTCCAATCATTTTTAATTTTTGTGAATGCGAACTACCGTAAAAATTGAAGTTAATAGGGAAGCCTTGAATAGTGGCTCTTTCTCTGACGGACAATCTTCTATAACCCTTTTTACTTTTAATAATTAGGCTTTCTCTTGAAACCCTTGTGCAAGTGGCAGTAATTGTCCTTGCAGGATGGTGCAGGTTTTCTGGGAAAGCCATGTTGTTGTAAACAGGATGATTGGTTTTCATTTCTCTATTCATTCTTTCTTCAAAAATATTCAAATCTTCCTCAACCTCTAAATCGTGAACTTCTTTTCTTGGCAACTCTTTTTTGTAATTTATGTCAAAGACTTTTCTTTTAGCTAGATTTTCTATTACCTCTCCCAATGTCTTTGGAGCACATTTAATTTTATAAGAATTGAGTAAAAGTAAGTTCACATTACTGGCGATGCATCTTTTTCTTTTTTGGGGCGTTCCAAATTCACTCATATCTAAAACTTCAATAAACCCGTCATTAATTATTTTTGAAAATTCATGCAATTGACCGCCTTCTTTGCTTTCTTCGATTAGAACTTTTTTTACCCTGGGCACATTTTCCATAGCCCAATATTTTGGTCTTAGAACCGAAATGCATTCAAAAAATTTATACAAATCAATAATTCCATCATCAATATCTCCAGAACCACCCCTGTTGGAATATGAGAATTGTGTACAGGGAGGACTTCCAACAACTATATCGATGTCTTTAGGTAAATCTTTAAAATTTAAAGATCTTATATCGATAGGTTTGTGAGAGGTTCCGAGGTTTTTGTTCGAAGTATTTACTGCCTGTGGCCACCATTCAAAAGATTTTACAACATCTATCCCACAAAGACGTAAGCCCAAACTCCAACCACCTACTCCTGAATATAAATCTATTGCTTTCAATTATTAATTTACAAAATTTAGTTATTTAAATAATTATTCTATTTTAAGGTACAGAATCGGTTGTTTTAATCATCTTCTCCAGATTTTTCTAACAACCCTTTAACCTCATCAACGTCTAAATCTTGTTGCTTGATTAATTCTCTTGATCTGGAGGGGAGATAAGTATTCCAACTGCTTCTAAAACTGCTTAAAGATTTTTGAGCTTTAGCGATTCCTTTTTCAGCATCTATAAAATGTTTATCTAAATATCCAATGGCCTCAATCAATTTCGTTACTAACTCTCTATAAGTTCCTTTCTTCGCTTCAAAATCTTCTTCCTCTAGACCTTCATTGAACATTTGAAGAAGCGGTATTATCATTCCAGGAGGTGAAATGAACACATCGTTTTTCCTGCTAAGTTCAAGAATCTCATCTCCATTATGATTAATTACGGAAAGATATAACGCTGCATTTGGAACAAACATTACCGTAAAGCGGGCAGTTTTATTGTCCAACTCTGGATATTTTTTCTTTCCTAAAGATTTTATATGTTCTTTAAAATTGTTACTCAATTCATCTAGATGAGTATTCTTCTCTCTTTCATTTTCAGTTCGAGCAATTCTATCGAAGGCCGACATTGGAGCCTTAGAATCAATAACAAACCAACGGTTTCCTTTGGTTTTTACAAAAATATCAGGCTTGAATATCTGTCCTTCATCGTTTGCCATTACCTTTTGAGTTTTGTAAGTAAGATTTTTAACAAAACCAATTGAATCTAAAAGGCTCTCTAAAGCCATTTCACTATCCAACCCTTGTTTAACAGGATTAGTTAGTGCGGTTTGCCATTTAATAAAATTTTCATTTAATTTCTTTAGATTTTCCATCGATCCAACATGCTGGGTGTTCCAAGTTGTTTCCGCGCTTGCTAACTTCTCTTTTGCTTCTTTAATTAATTTTTTTATATTTTCCGATTCACTTGCTACTAAAGTTTTCATAGTCGCTTGAGCTGCAATATTCGACTCTTTTTCAGCTTTTTCAATTTCTTCTTTTTTTAGTCTTTCAATATTTTCGATCTCTTTTTTGGAAAAATCTTCTAACCTTGAGGAAAGCTTATCAAGCAAGGGCCCGAAGATTTTTTCTCGTAAAGAAGTTACAAATAATAAAACGAGCGATATTGTGACACCTAAAAGAAAGCCTAAAAAAAATATTAAATAAATCACAAAAAATTCTCAGTTTTATCAATCATAAATATCATTTAATTCTCTGGCTAGTTTTTTGAATTTTTTCCTAAGTTTTTTTGGAGCAATTATTTCAACATCAGAGCCAAAGCTTTTTAGCCATTGTTCAAATTGAAGAGTATCTGTCATTCTACCACTTACTAGCAATCGACCATCACTCTGAAGAATTGTCTTTTGTGAACCGTTAAGAGGTGTCTCAATCAAATGAGCTGCAGCTGTGTAATCAAATAAAGCTTTGAAGGTATAGAGTTTTTTAGAATATTCAAAGCTTAGATTGTTAGTATGAGCGAATTTGTCCAAGTCAAAGCCTTTTGGCTCTCTCACCTTTTCATTCAATATTTCAACTCGCAAAAATCTATGCATCGGTAAGTATCTAGGATTCTTTTTATCTTCATCCATCATACAAATAAGATAATTTATGCTTCCTTTCATAACAATACCAAGGGGGTGAATATGTCTTAAACTAGATTTATTTTCTCCTCGCTTTCGATATTGAGCTTTAATTTGTTTCCCTTCAAAAGCTGCTTTGTATAAAGCTTTTTCAACATTACTATTAATTTGTGGCCTTTTAAATCTAAGCATCTCTGGCAATACTCTTACTCTTTGGCGCCAACGATTAATAAGCTTTGGACTTTGCTCTTTTAAAACAGTATTGGCGCGATCAAAAAAAATCCCAATACGCTTATAACTAGCTTTTGGCATCAGAGGTTCTAAATATTGTTCGGCTAAGGATAAAGTCAATGCCTCCACAGGATCCATAGCAGGAGCCTGAATACCTTCGCTGCTTTTGGCCCAAGACCAGCCGTATGGCTTATCTCTTGAATCGCATACCAAAGGCAAAGTCCGTTCTAAGGCAACCAAATCTCTTTGAATACTTCTTTCATCTATTTCAAATCCTCGATCTGCCAGTTTATCTTTTATCTCTTTAGTGTAAGTTTTTCGAGGCGACCTTGGTATAAGTTCGAGCATCGCAATTTGTCTTAATGTTGGTGTTCCCATAAATTTATTATATATCTAATAACGACAAATTTTGTCGGTAGTTTGTTGTATAAAAGCTTTAAATTAAAATGAAAATAAATAAAAGAACTCTAAAAGAATCAATGACTGATACCGCTATTGCGATGCCAATAGCTTGGGCCACTTCTTATATGTCCTTAGTATTAATGATAAGTTTTGGGATAAAGGACGCGCTAATTATTTCTGCAGTACAAACACTAATTTTGACTATAGTATCCGTGATAAGAAAATATTATGTGCGAACAATTTTTTCTAAAAGAGACAATTTAATAAAGAACGATATTTTCTTGGGGGGAAAAAAATATGGAACTTTTAATAACAAAAATCAGTCAAATTTTAGAGGTAAGTATGAAACTTAAATTAGTAATTTTTTTTACATTCATAATTTCTACATCTTTAGTTGCTAGTAAATGGGAGATTGATGCTTCTGGCGGATCTGTTCTTCTGTCAAGTCCAGGTAATATAATGCACGGTGACAGCTACAGAATCATT
>MDSZ01023925.1_pt1 | contig 11044 bp, 9 predicted proteins | sample 811201 | NCBI WGS metagenome assembly MDSZ01 (sample SAMN05326647, study PRJNA326480) | marine metagenome | isolation source: seawater | place: Indian Ocean: North | collected 2010 | reverse complement strand
TTTTGATGATCTTTCGCTTCCTACTCGGTGATGACAATGATGCTATTTCAGCGACTGAATCCAGTTCCTCGGACTCATCCATGCCTCTGCATCCCCGCTCGGATTATGACGATGACGCACTATTGAGCGACCGAAAAGAACGGGTATCTTAGGCCTCTTCGCGAGGACGAGGGGGGCGGCCAATGGAGTATGATATCTTCTTCTCAATCTCGCAGACCCCTGATGCAGATGGCTTTACTCCTAGTGAACAAGAGATGATGCGGAACTACTTCCAGCAGGTCGAATTAGCCGACAAATTAGGGTTCGGAGTTGCATGGTTGGCGCAAGCGCATCTGTCCACTATAACACAGAAAGAGAACTCAAAACCTGTGGTTCCTCATTGGCAAGGAGAGGTCGGATTGTGTACTGATTTTCCCCAGTTAGCAATGGAAACATTCAGGCGCACTGAACGGATTGACGTGGGATCAGCTGTAGTCTCCATTCTCGCTAGCGGAGGACCCATTGCTCAGGCTGAACGAATCGCCAATACTGTACAACTGCTTGGACTTATGTCCGAGAGTCGTAAACTGCATGTCGGTTTCAGTGCAGGTAGGTTTGAATTCATGGCTCGACCATATGGAATCAACCCTCGAAACGCAGTGGAAGAAGAAGCATGGCCAGCCTTGAGAGGCCAAATTTTCCTCGAAGCAGCAGATATCTTCCTACGGCTCTTGCGTGGCGACAGCATCTCCTCCGATGAGACTAGAGAAACCATTCTGAGCCGAGAGAACTTTCGCAGCGACGAAGATTGGTTGGCAGTACAAGAGTTAGCAGAAGGGCTTGAACAGATTCCTATCGACAAAAGATATGTCTTTGAGAAACTCAGTATCGTTCCCAAAAACTGGCCGCGCCAACAATTGGAGTTAATCGCTGGAACCCATGACCCGCGCGCTCAGGAATTCGCCAACTCCATCTTACCAGTGAAAGTCTTCAACCTGTCAATAACTCAACCCGAAGTCATTGAAGCAACCCATACTAGAATGGCAAATTGCTATCACCCTGATGGAGGAGAGTGGCAGAGAAGGGATATGCCGAGGACATCGTTCGTTTTCTTGAATGCCGAAGAGGGGTTGAGCCCTGAGCAACAATCCAAAGCAGCTAATGAGGAGGCGAAAAGGGCATTGGGCGCTTATTGGGCTGCTCTTGAAGGCACAATCGATCCAAATAAAGTCGAGAAAGCCGCAGATAATGCACTCATTGGTAACCCTAGCGAAATAGCACAGCAGATTAGCGAGCGGTTTCACCCCGATGACAGAATCATGACTTGGTTTGATTTCTTCAACCATGATTCTGAACGCGTATGCCGCAACATGCGCGCCTTCATCGAACAAGTCGTACCGATAGTGGAGGGGAGCGAATGAGCCTGAGGCATGATTCGCATTCAGCAGTCGCCCCGGGAAGGCCTGGTTCTGGGATTTTTCCGGATTCACCCTTGGGAGAAAATGTAGAGGGCATACCTAGCGGCAGGGATGTCGAATGGGAGCCATTGGTAGACTACAGACGAAATGGAGTTTCAGAAACCACAATTCATGGGGCTGTCGCGTGGTCACATGGAGACGAAATCATCCACTCCTTTGGAGGCAATGTTCTATGTTATGGACGCTCTATGATGAAGCCATTCATGTTGAAGGCCTTTGTCGATGAACTTGACAACGAAACGAATTGGGAGCAGAAGGCGATTTCGATTGCTAGTCACAATGGGGATAGTGAACACGTCGCTGCTGCTCAAAGTCTACTTTCAGAATCTGAATGGGGTCTAATGTTGACCCCTTTGGACGTGCCACTAATTCAGTTTGGTAGGCAGGTAAGAAGACCACGCAGGTGGTATCATACCTGCAGCGGAGAACATGCGGCCATACTCAAGGGATGCCGGCTCAAAGGTTGGAACAGAGCGGGATATACTCTTCCTCATCATGAAGTATTCAAATCCTACATGCAGACTTTGCGAGGATTCCTTGGAGAAGAGTGGCAACCACTGAGAATTGCAAAGGATGGGTGTGGACTACCCACCGTATCAAACACGGTGAATGAACTGGCTCGGACCTATGCAGGTTTGGTCCGCCAGAAGAATGATGATTGGATATGGGAGGCGATGATTAGACACCCCGACCTTATTGGTGGATTCAACCGACTTGATTCAACCATCATCAAAGCCGGAGAAGGCAAAGTCATCGCTAAGGAAGGGGCAGATGGATTACTTGGCATGGCGATAGAACATCCCGATTATCCAAAAGGACTAGGCGTAGTTGTGAAAGTCGCACACGGGTGGAATTCTCAAGCCACTTGGTACATAGCAAGGGCGATTCTTGGGGTACTAGGAATTGAACTACGCAATCCATACCCGTTGCATCGACAAAAAGCGTTCATCGTTCCCGGAGTGGTCCCCTCGAATTTGGTTGAAATTCTTGAGACCATCCCAACTTGGGATGAATGGGATCCCGATAGTGATCGGTGGCACTATGAAATCGATACCAGTGGTGATGAATTCTGATTATCGTCGAGAATCTTATCGGAGGTAAATTCACCTCTACAGATACAAGATTGGATGATTTTAATCCAGCCACCACTCAGAAGATTGCCAGCATTCCTCGTTCAGGTAAAAGCGAAGTTGAGGCTGCAGTTAAAGCCGCTGAACTAGCCTTCCCCGCTTGGGCAGTAGAGACTGTCGAAAACAGAGCGGCATGGTTGAACAAAATAGCAGACGCCTTGGAATCAAGGAGTGAAGAAATCGCAGCACTTGAATCAATGGATACCGGTAAACCGATTACATTGGCAAGAAATGTTGATGCGGCACGTAGTGTTGCAAATTTCCGATTTTTTGCAGAACAGGTTGTCAAGATACAAGACAAGAAATTCCCGATGGATGACGCTGAAAATAACGTAATTCAGAAGCCTGTTGGAATTGCGGGATTGATCACCCCTTGGAATCTACCGTTGTATCTTCTGTCTTGGAAGATAGCTCCGGCTCTGGCTATGGGGAATACCGTTGTAGCCAAACCTAGCGAACTAACTCCACTTACCGCAGACCTACTCGCCAAAGTATTGGTGGAAGTTGGCTTACCTGCTGGGGTAGTGAATATCGTCCATGGTCTTGGTTCAGAAGTTGGTCAAGCAATAGTCGAACACCCAGAAATCAAACTCATTTCATTCACCGGTGGCACCGCCACAGGCAAATTGGTTGCCGCTACTGCAGCGCCGATGTTCAAGAAATTGAGTCTTGAATTAGGTGGTAAGAATGCAAGCATTGTCTTTGCAGACGCCGACATGCAGAACACGGTTGCTGGAGTAGCCAGATCGTCTTTTCTCAACCAGGGACAGGTCTGTCTCTGCGGTTCGAGAATCCTAGTTGAAAGAAATATCCACGATGAATTCGTACAAATGCTGTGCGAACATGTAGGAGAGATGGTGATTGGAGATCCTTCCAATGAAGAAACTCAACTCGGTTCATTGATTTCCCAAGAGCATCGCCAAAAGGTCGAGTCATACATCGCTTTGGCGGAACAGGAAGGAGGTGTTCTGATTCATGGTGGAGAGCGTCCCGAATTGGAAGGTGAACTCGCTGCTGGAGCCTATTTGCAGCCCACAATTGTTACTGGACTTGATAGTGAATCTCGATGCTCCACCGAAGAAATCTTCGGCCCTGTTGTCGTAGTTCACCCATTCGACAGCGAAGAAGAAGCCGTGGTAATGGCAAATGCAACAGAATATGGCCTAGCAGGTTCGGTATGGAGTAGCGACATTGCGAAAGCAGGACGGGTTGCTGAAGCAATCGATAGTGGAATGGTCTGGATCAACTGTTGGTTACACAGGGACTTGAGAGTTCCATTCGGTGGAACCAAGAATTCAGGAGTCGGAAGAGAGGGTGGAGAATGGTCTCTTGCCTTCTTCTCAGAGGCTCAGAACATATGCATCAAGAGATAGATGCCCTGACAAGACTATTGAAGTAAAGCCTAGGCGCAGACCTCGTGGAACTCAACCCATATTGGACAATGATGGGTATTATTCTCATCCTGACTCCTCTAACTTGTTGGTTTTTCACATTAGACCAAAAAGAACGCAGAACTCCATTTGGAAGAATCTCACGCGTCATCCACGAGCAACGATATTACCTGCACATTCTAGGTTATCTTGTAATTATCCGATGGAAGTCTCTCACAGACAAATTGAATGAGCCGATGAAATCATCCACTGGACACTGGACTGACTGGGTTTATGCCATCGAAGGAGACCTAACCCTTTGGGTGCAAGAAGTCTTCAGCAATGCCTTACTAACCGATATTCTGAACTTCCATTATCTCTTCATCTACCTATTCTTGATTTACATCACGACTGTCTACTTTGCATACGTGGGCGAAAGAGACATGACTGACAAGGTCACTCTGAATTATCTACTCATCTATGCAATAGCAGTTCCTTACTATCTCTTCTTCAATGTTGAAGTCACTAGTTCATGGATTCCGGGGATGGATGCTCTACTCTATCACGATGGTTGGTATGCTGAATTCTACGCTACTCACGACCCTCTTGATAATGCAGTTCCCTCCTTGCACATTGCTATTCCATTCGGTATTATCCTACTCAATTGGTTGCATGTCAGAGAACGCGGTATGAAAATGAAAGAATGGGCTCACTATCGCTATCATGTTTTCATTGTAGCAAATACAATACTATTCGCGTTCACAATCCTATATCTTGGAATCCACTGGTTGGTTGACATTCCTTTGGGAATGGCAGTAGGTGCTATCGGAGCATTGTTCATTCATCATGTTCAACCTAGAATGCGCAATGACCACGGTAAGATGTTTGAAGGGGTCGATCGCAAGAAAGTGATGCGCCACGTTCTGGTAGAAGGATGCGTTGGGTTACTTCTATTGGTTGGAATCTTTGGAGCAGTTGCCTATCAAGAAGCAGAAGTGGACGATAGAGTTTCATTCCGACTTGGAGAAGGAGACACCACCTATGAGATAATTCAGAAAATGGATTACGGTGAAACTATCGAAGTTGAAGTTAGTAACGTCGGTCAAGAAGGAGTTCTGCATGTAACCGCTATGCAGTTACAAGCCAGTCTTGATGCGATGAAAGGTGACGGTATAGATTGGCAGATGCTGGTTGACGAAGCAGGCGGAGAATTATTGTTGGAACCTGGAGAGAGTGAAACTTTGATCCTCAATAGATCAAGTATCTGGCACTTGGTCTTCATACACAATCCTGTTGATTCTGGAGCAGAAGTGATTGAGGTCAAGATTGTAAATCACTATCCTGATGATTCGATGTTCAGAGCCTTCCTGCTTTCCTTACCGTCATTATGGATGACTGGTTTTGTCATTCATCGGTTGGTGCGCTTGAAGATGTCTGGCCAACCACTAATCTCTTCTCTTCCATCTTACAAATGGCGTGACAATGAATCGGAAGAATAGGGCACTCTAACTGAGAAACAAGCGACTCATTCAAAGATGGTCTGTTATGCCAAGGTTCCGTGGGCGCCGACGACGAGCAGACTCTAATCATCCCTGTCTTCCCTCTAGAGTTGACCCTTTTACCGGGTGAACCGCAGGTCTTACGCATCTACGAGCCGAGATACAAACAGATGCTCGATGATTGCTTATTGGACGAGGCACCGTTTGGCCTTTGCCTAATTGATCCATTCCATCCAATAACTGGTTGGGCAGGTCCACATTTAGTTGGAACAACGGCTAGAATCACCGAACATGAGGAGGTTGGTAGTAACCACATGATTGAGATTCAGGGTCAGAGAAGATTTCGTATCCTCAAATTGATTGAGCCTTCACTACCCCCAATGGATCCTGTTCAACACAGGGTATTTCCCGATTTAGAATCATTATTACAATTGGTTGATGACGAAGAAGAAGGTAGATTGTATATCAGAGCAGAAGTAGAATTCTTGTCGGAACCTCAAGGCACCTTGAAAGATGAACTGAAGTGCGAATTAGAGGAAGAATGGTTGTCATTCTTGGACATTCTAGGCAATCACAATGGCATGTCTAGCGAAATACTAGAGGAATGGAAGGGAGCCCAATTGGCAACTGTAAACGACTGGGATGCAGCAGCGTTGTGGAGAATTGCTTCGGTCATGGTTATGGATGCCAATGACAAACAATCCTTGCTGGAAAGTGAAGACATCGATGAACTGGCTGGTGAATTATTGAATATCTTTCCTAGGTCCTGAGATCCATCGCCAACACTCCGGAAAGTGCGCCGACAACTAAACCCATTCCCCACCATACACCCAAGCGGAATGGTGGCAACTCATACCTACCCCAGGATGCCGATGAGAAGAACCACAACAGCAGAAGCAAGAATGCTCCACAACCGCGCATACTGGAAATCAATGATGCAAAAACAATCATCGATAATCCTCCCATGATGAATTCGGTTAGAGAGAACTGTTTACCTTTGTATTGCCAAAATACCAACATGGCCAATGAACCAGTAACCGCTACACAGAACAGGGCTGCGTGCATATTCCAAATCGAATCGAGATACCCATCTAATCGCCAAGGGCTCGGCAAATGTTCTGAATCGATGAGCAATTGTGCAATCATACCCGTGACGGCACCGACCAGAGAAGGGATGACAACATGAGGAAGGGACTTCTTGGAGCGCTTCTCCAATTCGACCACACGCGATGCATCGACCTCTTCCATGGCTGACCCTCGGGTGATTAATTGATGAAATGAGTGGTATATACACCTGAGTCTGGCGTGACAGTCCTCAAGGACCAAGAGCCGATGAGCAGACCGAGACGCATGTCGAAGGGGGCAATAGTCGGAGCGGCATTAGCCCCACATCCGCCACATCTGGTGTACGCTGAGAACCCTGAACAGAACGAACCACATTCCGAAGGAGGATGGGAACAATTACGCTGGGGATATGAAAGATTGAGAGATAGTCTGAAAGATATCGAATACGATGTCATAGTACTCCTCTCACCTCATTGGCAGACCTATGTGGGAACTCATTTTCTCGGAGTTGAAAGATTCCAGAGTCTATCCGTTGACCCAATTTTCCCCAATCTATTCCGCTTCCATTATGACATGAATGTCGACGTGGAGTTATCCAAAGCCATTCACGATGTTGCTAAGGCAGATGGAATGTCTGTCAAGATGATGGAAAATCCTGACTTTAGGGTTGATTATGGAACAATAGTATCCTGTCACATGATTAGACCGGAATGGGACAAGCCAGTGGTCGCAATATCCAGCAACCGAAGCAGGCATTACTACTCTGTGGAAGTTATGCAAGAAATGATGATGCAACTCGGAGAGAGCACGCGCAAGGCTATCGAGGCTAGCGGAAAGCGTGCATTGATTATTGCCAGCAATTCGTTGTCGCATAGACATTTCACTACTGAATCTGAAGTTCCTGAAGACATGAGTAAGGAGCACATCACCAGTCACGCCATGCACCTATGGGATATGCGAATGATCGAATTGATGAAGTCCGGAAAAGCGCAAGAAGTGCTGGACATGATGCCTGAATTCGTAGAGCAATCGATAGCAGAAGCCGATGGAGGCGCTCTAACTTGGATGCTTTCCGCGCTAGAGATCCCAAATACCCCAGCAATTCTACATGGATATGGAACGATAATTGGAACTGGCAACGCCATAATGGAATGGAAAGTTGGAGGCGGAGACAGTGAGTGAAAGCGGCGTCATCAAATCCTTGGTTGTGCCGGCACATCCGCATCCATATCTCGTCCCTGAACAAAATGAAGGCTGGGGGCGATTGAGACAGGCATTCGATACCGCACGCGAAGAAATTGAGAATAGCGACGCTGACTTGTTGATTATTTATTCCACACTATGGCCATCGATTATCGGTCACCAAATACAGGCTGACCCGAATCCAGAATGGGTTTTTGTTGACCATGACTTCCACGATTTAGGTTCTATTCCGTACTCCCTAAAGATAGATTCAGAATTTGCAAACGCTTGGAATCAAGCAAACAAAGACCGTGGTCTACAAAGTCGGACGGTCGCCTATCATGGCTTTCCCATCGACGGTGGCTCTGTAGTCGCCCTGAAACTGCTCAATCCAGACAATCGGATTCCTGCAGTCATCTGTTCTTCTAACGTCTATGCTAACCGTAGTGAAACCACAGTTTTGGCGAAATCCTGTATTGATGCAATCAAGGCCCAAGGGCGCAAAGCCATCGCGGTAGTGGTCATGTCTTTGTCAAACAGAATGTTCACTGAACCTATTGACGCACAGGATGACAAGATTCACTCTCTCAAGGATGATGAATGGAATAACAAGATTCTGGAATTCCTCGCAGAGGGTCGATTGGAAGATGTAGCACAATTATCGCGCAACATACATTCTCAAATCAGAGTGCAAAAGGTAGTTTCCTTCAAACCGATGTGGTGGCTCTCTGCGATGAATGGGCAGCACAACAATTTCTCAGGCAGGGTACTGGCTTACGAGGCATTGCATGGTGCTGGTGGAGCAGTGGTCATGCTCGAGCCTAGCGAAGGTAGTATCGGAAACAAGGAATACGATGAAGATGATGTCGAGTACTACAGTGGAGATCGAAGTGTTTTGGCCAACGTTTTGGCTGAAACTTTGGCTGAAGAAGTCAATGAAGACATCCAAGAAGACAAAGATGTCGAAGAAATCGAAGACTCACTACTGAAGACTCTGGCTAAAGCAGAGCAGGCGCAATCAGGGCCGGAATTGTGGCAACCTACCGAAGGAGAAGGGCAACATAGCAGCGACAAAGCTCCACTACCGGTTGGCCCATATCCACATGCCCGAAGAGTTGGCAATCTGTTGTATCTGTCAGGGGTTGGGCCTAGACAAGTTACAGACAATAGCATCCCAGGGGGACCAATCAAAGATGAGGATGGACAAGCATTGGATTATGATATTAAGGCTCAGACAAGGGCTTGCATCGAGAATGTAAAAGCGATTCTTGAAGCCTCGGGTTCGAATCTTAGTAAAGTCCTCGACGTCACATCCTTCCTAGTAGATATGGATCGTGATTTCAAGGGATACAATGAGGTATACGGTGAATATTTCAGTCAGATAGGAGCGACTAGAACAACCCTCGCTGTTAGAGCATTACCAACCCCTATCGCTGTAGAATTGAAGGTTATCGCAACCTTGGAATAGCGTTGCTTCGGCTGTTTCTGTACATTAGAAGGGCAAAGCATCATCAAGTGATTCTAAGGCCAGCAAAACAGGCTCGACCGTAGGGTGTGATGAATTGTCAAAAACCAACCCGCTGTTGTTCAATGTCATTCGAGATGCAATCCGTAGAATAGAGAAAGGATTTGAGGACGCTACCAAAGTTTTCACTGGCAAGTTAGAACGCAGCGTTGGGCTTGTGGGAGTGGTCATCATTTCACTGTCAGCCATGCTCGGACCTGGAGTCTTCGTTCTACCTGCACTCGCTACTGAAATCATGGGAAGTGGAATCTGGCTAGCATTCCTACTTGCCGCTATTGTAGTACTTCCAGGGGCATTGTCCAAATCGGAACTGGCCTCTGCAATGCCGGCATCCGGTGGAACTTATACTTACATCGAAAAGACATACGGACCAGTTGCTGGTTCTATTGCCGGCCTTGGATTATGGTCATCATTATTGCTGAAATCCGCTTTTGCGTTGATTGGTTTCGGTGCCTATTTTGCAGTACTTACAGCAGCATTAGATATCGACCTTAGTATCAAAACCACAGCACTAGCGCTGCTAGCAATTATCACACTGATAAATATCCTCGGAATGAAGAAGGTCAAGGCAATTCAAGCACCAATAATTGTAGTTAGCATTGTTCTACTCATCGTTCTATGTATCATGTCTTTCTTCTCTGGTAAAGCGGATATGGCCAGACCTGCAAATGCTAATGCATTCTCTACGGGAACAATCGGATTGCTTGAAACCACAGCCTTCGTCTTCGTTGCCTACACAGGAGTAACCAAAGTTGCAGCAATAGGTGAAGAAGTCAAAAATCCCGGCAAGAATCTACCGCGTGGGATGTTGATATCATTGGCCATTGCCACACTGCTCTATACAGTAGTATCCTATTGCATGATGGCTACCGTTTCGCCAGAGGATCTGAAAGGAAGAGAGGACCCCATCTATGTTTTCGCAAAGGCGATCGGTGGTTCGAAACTAGCCCTGTTCACGGCACTAATCGCCGTCGTTACTATGGTATCAGGGGCATTAGCGGGGTTGTTAGGAGCGTCTAGATTTCCATTTGGGATGGCACGTGACAATCTATTACCAGAGTCGCTGGAAAATGTTCACCCGCGTTTTGAAACGCCTCATGTTGCAATCATGATAACCTCGATAGCAATGGCATTCACCATACTATACCTACCTGTTGAAGACATCGCTAAACTAGCATCAGGGTTCAAAATTATGGTTTTCATAGCAGTACATTCCTGCGTTCTTGTATTACGAAGAGCCAACACATCACACCAATGGTATCGACCAGAGTATCGTAGCCCAATGGCCCCTTGGGTACAGTGGTTCGGCATAATTTCTGGATTGGTCCTAATCTACCTCATGGGATACAAAGCAATCATTGGAGGTGCTGCAGCCATCGTACTTGGATTCGCTCTATGGCTATCTTATGGAAGGAAGCACGCGGTTGAAAGAGAGACTCCGTGGAATACCGTCACTAAATTGATGCGGAATCCCGACCATGTAGAGCATGCTCGTAGAGAAGCAGTCTTCCATGCTTGCGACCTTGGAGGAAAGAACCACCTTAACGTCAGGCAATTCATCAGAGCGATGGAATCATTAGGATTCGAACTGAATCACGATGAGATTCGTACTACTTTCCACGTGGCTGATGAGAACGCTGACGGAGTCATAGACATCGATGAATTCCTTGCTTTTATTGAAGGGGAGATAGGCAAAGAAGCCGAAGAATGAGGGCTGGCCTGTCTTGCGAGGCATTCAAACGACAGTGTCAATTCAGACAACCGGAGTGGTAGCATGTCGGTAGCAGGAAAGGCTCGCAAAGTTACTACCAATACC
>MDSZ01049892.1_pt1 | contig 11045 bp, 11 predicted proteins | sample 811201 | NCBI WGS metagenome assembly MDSZ01 (sample SAMN05326647, study PRJNA326480) | marine metagenome | isolation source: seawater | place: Indian Ocean: North | collected 2010 | reverse complement strand
ATTTTTTTTCTCCCTTGTGCATATCTACTGGTATACCTCTTCCATCATCTTCGACTGATATTGATTGATCTTGGTTAATAGTGACTTTAATATTTTTACAGTATCCAGCTAGTGCCTCATCTATAGAATTGTCTAACACCTCATAAACCATATGATGCAAACCTGTGCCATCGTCAGTATCACCTATGTACATACCCGGTCTTTTTCTAACAGCTTCAAGACCTTTAAGTACTTTTATTGACTCAGCACTATAACTATTCTTTTCTGAAGTATTTTTTTTAATCATGAATAAGCGAAATTATTTATAATATTAGCATTTTTTTACATCTAATTAAATGAAGACAAAATTACGATCTCAAATTACCCTTGGTATTAAATGTTAACTTGACTAAAAAAAAAAAAATTACCTAAATATTGATTTAAACAGCAAAAATTATATTTTCATGGGCATAACGACATGAAAACTGCTTTTATCTGACAAATCTTTTATTACTACAGGGGAACCACTATCTTTCAAATTAAGCACTATAGAATCATTTTCGATTTGCGAAGTTATATCTATCAAATATCTACTATTAAAGCTTATCGACATATCGTTTGAATTAAAACTAACCTCCATAATTTCACTGCCTTCCCCACTGTTTGGGCTATTAACACTTAATTGTAAAGAGTTTTTAGATATATTCATTTTTACTCCTTCTTTTTTATCCGAAGAAACGGTAGTTACTCTTTCAATTGAATTTTTAAATTCATTAAGTTTAACCTGCAACACTTTTTCATTATCCTGAGGTATAACTTTGCTATAGTCAGGAAATCTACCATCAATAACTTTTGAAACTAAAATTCCTTTATCTAACTGAAATTTTATTTTTGACTTATTATTAGATATTTTTACTGAACTTTCATTTTGCTCTAAAAGAGAAATCAACTGATAAATAGTTTTTTTTGGTAATATTATAGATTCAAAATTAGTATTTGAATCTATTTCTAAACTACTTGAAGAAAGTCTATGGCTATCTGTCGCTACTCCAGATAGAAATGTCTTATTTTCATATTTTGTTTTATGTAAAAAAATACCATTAAGATAGTGTCTAGTTTCGTCATTAGAAATTGAAATTTTTGTCTTATTTAAAAGTTTTAAAATTTTTTTAGACGGCACTTCAAAAGTATTCTGTTCAATACTTTCTTCAGATAAAGGAAAATTATCTGGTGATATACATAATAAATTAAACTTGGAATTGCTAGAAACCATTTTTAATTTATTAGCACTTTGTAATGAAAAATTAATTTCTGAATTAGATTCAAGTTTTCTTAGAATATCATAAAGTACAGTAGCTGAAGTTGTTGTTGAACCTTCTTTACTTAAATTTTTAACTGAAATTTCCTCAGAATAAATAATATCTAAATCGGTTGCTGTAACTTTAATTTTTGAGTTTTTAGCCTCTATAAGAATGTTTGATAAAATAGGTAATGTAGTTTTCTTTTCTATGATTCCATAAGCGTGACCAATTGACTTTAGAAAAGTGTCTCGATTTATTGAAAATTCCATTTATTAACTGTTAAAGAGTTTTTTATTAATTTCGTTAACATTTTGTTTAACTTCATTATCTTTCTTAATTAATTCATCAATTTTTCTTACAGCATGTATTACCGTTGTATGGTCCCTATTAGAAAATTTTCTTCCTATGTCTGGCAGTGAATTAGTTGTATGTTGTTTAGCCAAATACATTGCTATCTGTCTCGGTCTTGCTAATGATCTAGATCTTCTTGGAGATAACATTTCCTGAAGATTAAGATTAAAATGGGCAGCTACTAAATTTTGAATATTTTCTACATTTATTTGATTGTTATTTAAAAAAATGAAATCCTTTAAAATACTTTTGCATTGATAAATAGTTGGAACTTTTTTATTTATTTTACTAAAGGCTAATATTCTATTTAAACCACCAACCATCTCCCTTATACTAGTTGAAATTTCAGTTGCTAAAAATTTTAAAATTTCATCACCTAAATCATATTTTTCATTAAAGTTCTTTTCTATTTCTTGAATTTTGCTTTTTAAAATTCTAACTTTTAACTCTAAATCTGGAGGTTGAATATCTATTACTAAACCACCTGACATTCTTGATTTTATCCTTTCTTGTATTCTATCTAAATTTGCTGGAGGTCTATCAGAAGATATAACTATTTGTGAACCCTTATCCATTAAAGCATTAAATGTATGAAAAAATTCTTCTTGCATAGCTTCTTTACCACTAACAAATTGTATATCATCGATAATAAAAACATTAGCGGTTCTAAAAAAATCCTTAAATTTTACCATTTCATTATTTTTTATTGATCTTATAAAATGGTACATAAATCTTTCTGCGGAAATAAACATTACCTTTTTGGAGCTTCCAATTTCTAAACCTATTGCATTCAACAAATGTGTTTTTCCCATTCCAACACTGCTATATATAAAAAGCGGATTATAATGTGAGGAATCAGCACAAGCCTTTTTAGCAGCAGTAAAAGCCAGCTCATTACTTTCTCCAACTATAAAGTTTTCAAAACTGTTGTTAGAATTAAATCTGTTATAATTTAGCAAAGAATCTTCTATTACAGAAACTTTGCTATTTTTTGAAAAATTGGATCTAACTGATTTAATATCACCTTCTTCAATCAAAAATTCTATTCTTTGAATACTTTTTTTGTATAGCTTAATGAGATCTAAAATTTTGTCCGCATATCTTGATACTATCCAATCTCTTACAAACCTGGTTGGAGCTGATAAAATGACATAATGATTATATTCTTTTTTTAAAGTTATATTCTTTATCCAACTTTCGAATACATCATTTCCAAAACTTGATTTAAACTTTTTAAGTACCTCATTCCAATCTAATATATTCTCCTCTTTAGCAGATGTATTGTTTAAAACTTTTTTTGGTAAAATTTCTGGCATAAAATATAAAAAATTAAATTTTTTATATTTTCTTTTTTAATTGTATGCAATGTTTTATTAGTTGTATTTTTTAGTTGTATTAAAAAAAATAATAGGTTGTATTTTATTTTTTATAAAAATTTTTTAATAAAATTAATTAAATTGCTGGTAGAAAAAATATCTAGAGGAACACAACTTAAAATACTATTACACTAGATTTGGATTTTAAAATAAAAATCATTCTATTTAATTCAATTAAAAGCTAATTTTTATCAACTTTTAATTGCTTATTTATTTTTTTTTATTTTTTTTGTTATACGTGAAATTTTTCTAGAGACAGTTTTTTTACTTATCAGACCTGTTTTAGATATTTTCATTAGCTGAGATTGAAATTTAGGTAGAAAATTTTGTGCTTCTTTCATTTTGCCGCTTGTTATATAGCTTGTCATCTGTTTAACCGCTGACTTGTATTTGCTTTTTCTTATCTTATTAATTGAATTTTGTTTAATAGTCTTTTTTACTCTTCTGATTGCAGACTTTGTATTTGGCATAAAGTGGTGAATATATAGCCTCTAGATCATAATTGGTCAATACCATTTAGGACTGACATTTATTACAATAGAAAGTTGATCTGTTTGAAACAGATATTTTTTTTATTCTGCCGTTACACGAATTACGGGAGCAATTTTCATTTTCTTTACCATAAACCTTAAAAAATTGTTGAAAAGTTCCACTTTTACCCTCAGAGTTAATAAAATCTTTGATTGAAGAACCTCCCTTAGAAATTGAATCTTTTAAAATTTTTTTAATGTTTAAAATCAAAAATCTTATTTTCTTCTTTTTTAAATTTTTAGCAGTTTTTAAAGGATGAATTTTAGATATAAAAAGCACTTCATTGGAATAAATATTTCCTAAGCCACTAATAAAATTTTGATCCATTAATAAATTTTTAATACTTTTATTTTTGTTTCTTATGTAACTATTAAAATAATTTTCATTAAATTTTTTATTTAATGGCTCAACACCAAGTTTTTTAATAAAAGGTATATTATTTAAATTCTTATCATGAAATAGCTTTAAAAAACCAAATCTCCTTACATCATTATAAATTAAAATCATGCCATTATTTAGGAAAAAATAAATATGGTTGTGTTTTTCTATTAGATTTAAATTATAGTAAAAACTTGTTTTAAACAAAATTTTATCTTTTTTTCTTAGTAAAAACAATTTACCACTCATGCCTAAGTGAACCAAGAGTATTTTCTTTTCAAAAAAAATAATTATATATTTTGATCTTCTTGAAATTTTTAATATTTTTTCTCCAAGAAGTTCTTTTGAAAATCTGTTTTGCAATTTATATCTTAAATTTGGGTTATTTATTTTAATATTAATAATCGTAGCTTTATTTATCATTCGGAATAATGATCTTTTAACAATTTCTATTTCTGGTAATTCTGGCATTTTCAAAATATATTTATTGTGAAAAAACTTAACATATGATCTATTAATTTAAATGAAAACACAGCATAAAAATAGCAAAAGATTGGTATCAAAAGTTTTTGAAGATGTTTTTGATAAATATGATTTAATGAATGATTTAATGTCATTTGGAATACATCGTTTATGGAAAAAAAATCTTATTGATTGGTTAAATCCACAAATAAATACAAAATTGGTTGATGTTGCGTCTGGCACTGGTGATATTGCAAAATTATTTATGGAAAAAACTAATTATAAAAGTGATGTTTTCTGTGTAGATGAAAATGAGAATATGTTAAAATTGAATAAAAAAAGATTTCATAAAAATTCTAAAATAAAATGGTTTTGCAAAAATGCTGAAAAATTACCATTTAAAGAAAATCAATTTGACTACTATACTATTAGTTTTGGGATTAGAAATATTGAAAATATAGACAATGCACTAAAGGAGGCATATAGAATTTTAAAACCTGGCGGTCGTTTTTTATGTTTAGAATTTTCTAAAGTGAAAAATGATATTTTTAAAAAAATTTATAAGACATATACTAAAACAATTCCCCAAATAGGAAAATATATTGTTGGGAATTCTGAACCTTACGAATATCTTATTAATAGTATTGAAAAATTTCATTCTCAAGATGAATTATTTAAAAAAATACAAAAACATAATTTTGTAAATATTTCCTATAAAAACTTAAGCGGAGGAATTGTAGCTATACATTCTGCTTGGAAGATCTAAATGTTTAAAAAAATATTCATGTTATTTAAAATTGGCCGTAAATTGTCTAGCTCAGGCGCAATTTCTTCAATATATGAAATATATGAACCGCCAATAATTATAAAAATTTTCTTTTCTATAATCGGTTTTAAACTTGTAGAAGCAAAAAAAACAACCGATTTATCTCCAGGAAAAAAACTATGCTCAGCCTTACAAGAAATGGGCACTACTTTTATAAAACTTGGTCAATTTTTAGCTACAAGACCAGATATAATAGGTGAAAACATTTCGAAAGAATTAGAAAAACTACAAGATAAACTTCCTGCTTTTGATGTATCACAAGCAAAAAATATATTAAGGGAAGAGCTAGGTGAAGAAAATTTTAACCAGATTGAAAATATTTCTAAGCCAATTGCTGCCGCATCAATTGCGCAAGTTCATTTTGCAAAAATTAATATTAATAACGAAAAAAAAGAGGTGGCATTAAAAATATTAAGACCAAATATAGAAAAATTATTTAATGATGAATTAGATGCCTTAATGCTTTTAGCATACATTATTCAAGGTCTTGTAAAAAAAACAAAAAGATTAAAATTAGTAGAAATAATCCAATTGCTTAGAGAAATTACAAACATAGAAATGGATTTGAGATTTGAAGCTGCAGCTGCCAATGAACTTTATGAAAATACAAAAAATGACAATGGTTTTGAAGTGCCTAAAATTTATTGGAATCAGACAAGTAAAAAAATTCTTTGTTTAGATAGAATACATGGTTTTCCTATAAGAGAAGTAGATAAATTAAAATCATTAAAAGTTGATACAAAAAAATTAGCTAAAAATATAATTCAACACTTTTTAAAACATGCTGTAAGAGACGGTTTTTTTCATGCAGATATGCATCAAGGAAACTTATTTGTTTCTGAAGATGGAAAAATTATACCAGTTGATTTTGGAATAATGGGTAGATTGGATATAAACAATAGGAGATACCTAGCAGAAATACTTTATGGTTTTATTAGAAGAGATTATAAAAAAGTTGCAGAAATACATTTTATAGCAGGATTAGTTCCAAAAGAGGTTTCTAAAGATGATTTTGCGCAAGCTTTAAGATCTATTGGCGAACCTATTTTTGGTCAATCTGCAAAAAATATATCTGGTAGCAAGCTACTTAGTCAACTTTTTGAGGTTACTGAAAAATTTAATATGCAAACTCAAATACAGCTTTTATTGCTACAAAAAACAATGGTTGTTGTAGAAGGTGTAGCTAGAAAACTGGACCCTGAAACAAATATTTGGGATACTTCAAAACCAGTATTGGAAAATTGGTTGGAAGAAATCAAAGATCCAATTAACAAAACAAACGAAATTTTTAATGAAGCATCTGAAGTCATTAAAAGACTACCGGAGTTACCTAAAATAATGGATAAAGCAAATGATGTTATGACTTTAATAGCTCAAGGTAAATTTAATCCTAATACCCTGGCTTATAACAGTTTAAGAGAAGAAGAATTAAAATTAGAATTATTGCGAAATAAGATATTAGGGGGAGTTTTAGTGCTTGTAATTTTTGTTCTCTTAGTATTCAAATAACAAACTTATGAATAATTTATTAGAAAAAAAAATACTTTTAGTTATTTGCGGAGGAATATCTGCTTATAAAAGTTTAGAAATAATTAGATCTCTAAAAAAAAAAGGTGCCAAAGTTAAAACAATTTTAACTAAAAGCGCTACAGAATTTATTACACCATTATCTGTTGCTTCTCTTTCGCAAGAAAAAGTTTATCAAAACTTATTTGATCTAAAAAATGAGGCCGAAATGGATCATATATCACTTTCTAGATGGTCCGACGTAATACTAGTTGCTCCGGCAACGGCCAATACTATTTCAAAGTTAAGTACAGGATTGTCAGATGATCTAGCTTCAACTGTAATGCTTGCCTCAGATAAAGATATTTTTTTAACTCCCGCAATGAATGTTAGAATGTGGGAACACCCTTCAACTAAAGAAAATCTTATTAAATTAAAAAAATTTGGTTACAAAATTATTGGCCCAGAAACAGGTGACATGGCGTGCGGAGAATATGGTGAAGGAAAAATGACTGAACCTAATGAAATTATTAAACAAATTGAAAGTTATTTTACTAATTTAAGCATAAAAAGAAAATTTAAAGCCTTGGTAACTGCGGGTCCAACACGTGAATATATTGATCCGGTTAGATTTATCACCAACAAATCAAGTGGGAAACAAGGTTTTGAATTAGCAAAATCATTATCAAAAAAAGGATTTGAAACAACTCTTATATCGGGACCAACTAATTTAAAAATAAATGAAGATATAAATTTTATAAAAGTAGAAACAGCTACTCAAATGTTTAGAGAAACACAAAATAACTTGCCTGCGGATGTTGCTATATTTTCTGCTGCTGTAACAGATTTTAAAGTTAAAGAACAAAAACAAAAAAAAATTAAAAAAGATGAATATACAAATTTAAATTTAGAAAAGAACATCGATATTTTAAATTATGTATCAAATCACAACTCTCTTAGACCAAAATTAGTAATAGGTTTTGCTGCGGAAACACATGATGTAACAAGTAATGCAAAAAAGAAGCTGATGGAAAAAAATTGTGATTGGATTATTGCAAATAACGTTTCCAATAAAAAAATTGGTTTTGACTCAGACTTTAATGAAGTTACAATATTTTACAAAGATCAAAAAATTAAAGATGAAAAATTAATTATGAAAAAAAAATCTGATATCTCAGACGAAATTGTTGAAAGAGTTATTGACCAATTAAATTAAAGTTTAATGGTAAAAGTTTTAATTAAAAAATTAGATCCAGCAGTAGAAATACCAACTTATAAAACAGCAGGCGCTTCAGGAATGGATTTAATGGCTTTTATAAAAAAACCAATTATATTAGCTCCAAAAAAATCTTGTTTAGTACCTACTGGTCTTTCTATTGCTTTCTCAGATGAGTATGAAATACAAATAAGACCTAGATCAGGACTAGCAGCAAAAAATAATATATCTGTATTAAATACGCCTGGAACCATTGATAGTGACTATAGAGGAGAAATAAAAATAATACTTTTTAATCATGGAGACTGTGAGTTTACTATTAATAATAAAGATAGAATAGCTCAAATGATTTTAGCTCCTGTCCATAAAATGGATTTAGAAGAAGTTGATAATTTACCTGACAGCTTAAGAGGAAAAGGGGGGTTTGGTTCAACGGGCAAATAAAAACTAAATGAAAATTACAAAAAAACAAATAGATAGATATTCGAGACAAATAATATTGAAAAAAATAGGAATTATTGGTCAAAAAAAAATTTTAAATGCTAAAGTTCTAATTATTGGAGCAGGAGGTTTAGGTTCGCCTATTGCAATATATCTCGCTGCATTAGGCGTTGGCAATATTGGAATCGTGGACAAGGATAAAGTTGAAATATCAAATCTTAATCGCCAAATTATTTTTGAAGATAAAGATATAAAAAAAAGAAAATCTGCTGTAGCCGCTGCTAAAATTAAAAAAATTAATCCTGATATAAAAGTAAGACATTATCAGGCGAACTTAAATAAAATAAACATACATAAAATTGCTATTAAATACGATTTTATCATAGATGGAAGTGATAATTTTAGAACGCGATTCTTAATAAATGATTACTGTTTAAAAAATAAAAAAGTTTTAATTTCTGGAGCTATAAGTAAATTTGAAGGTCAAGTTTATACATTCAATTTTAAAAATAAAAATTCGCCCTGTTTAAGGTGTTTCATACCAAGAATGCCACAAAATCCTGACATAGATAATTGTGAATATGATGGAGTGCTTGGTCCTCTGGCCGGAATAGTAGGAAGTATACAAGCTAGCGAACTTGTAAAAGAAATATTGGGTATTGGTGATAGACTATGTGGCAAAATATTAATTATAAATGCATTAAATCTTTCTTTTAGAAAGGTCAAGTTAAACAAAAGATCTGATTGTAGTTGCAATAATGGAAAATAAAAAAAAAATTATAATATATACTTTTTTTTTATTACTTATTTTTGAATTTAAATCTAACGCTGATGTAAACTCAAATTTTTTATCCTTAAAAAATAATGAGGTTAACTTAAGACAAGGACCTTCTTTTGATCATCCAATTAAATTTATTTATAAAAAAAAATATTTACCATTAATTATATTAGATAAATCTGAAACGTGGCGAAAAATTATGGATTTTGATAATAATTCAGGTTGGATACACATATCTCAACTATCAAAAAAAAAGTCAGGAATAAATAAAAAAGAAAATTCTATAATTTATAAGAAACCAACAATTTACTCTAAGCCTTTGGCAAGATTAGAAAGTGGAAGATTGCTTCTAATTTCAAAATGCAAAAAAAAATGGTGTAAAGTGAAAACGGGTGATTTTAATGGTTGGATTCTTAAAAAAAATATATGGGGAAAAACTAGTTAAAATCTTTTATTAAAGCTTCTTGAACATTTTTTTCAAATTTAACTTCGTGACTATAAAATTTGTGATTTATACCTACCAAAATATCATTATTTAAGTCTTTAAAGTTTTTAATTTGATTATCAGTTAAATTAAAATGTAAAAAATGTACAGAAGAAGCTTTGCCTTCAGATGAAGTTCTATCTACTTCTTTTTCGGAAAAAGCTTTTATTTTTTTTTTGTCTACTAATAAATAAACGTTCTCTTCTATACCTCCTACTTTGCCCAAAAATTCTGTTCTAGAAAATGGATCATCGATTTCGAACATCAAAGTTGCAACAAGTTCTTTTCCTTTTGGAATCAATGGATTATAAGCGTACAACTCATCCGCTAACTGTGTATCTCCACCTTTTTCTATATGCAACATTTCCTGAACTTGACCTAGCATTGTTTCAAAACTTTCAAAATATAATGTTGCATACGGGCCTATTGGCACTCTTCTACTTTTTTTATATTCTACTAAATCACTCCTAAGTTTTTTTCTATTTTTTGAATAAATTTCTGGAGTAATTAAATCTTTTTTTTCAATTTGTCTTTTTTCCTTGCTCATATTAAATTCTATAACTTTTTGCTATCAACTCGATAGGATGTAAAGCTTCTTCACTAACAATATTTGTATCCTCAGCAAGTTGTTTTATATGTTTACCCGCTAATGGACAGTCAGAAGCCATATATTTATTTTTTTTCCTTTTAACAGTGCTTGCGGTAATTTTTCCTACCTTAACTGCAGTTTTGTGTGATTCTTTCATCACTCCAAAAGTTCCACCATGTCCAGCACATCTTTCTACAATATCAATTTTTACATTTGGTATAAGCTTCAGCATATCTCTGGCTTTATTTCCCATATTTTGAGCTCTTGCATGACAAGCATGATGAACGGTAATACCTCCTTCAATTTCTTGTAGACCTTTTGCCAACCCTTCATTATTGGCTATATCAACAATATATTCATCAATATCAAATGTATTTTTTGCTAAAGTTTTTATTCCTTCATCCTTCGGCATTAGTAAAGGCCATTCAAATTTTAACATCAAACCACAGCTAGCAGTCAAAGTTATTATTTTATAACCTTTTTCTACAAATTTTAACAATTCCTCAGATACTAACTTTGCTTGTTCCACAACTTTCTTAGGATCTGCTTGCTCTAAATATGGCATACCACAACAACCAACATATGAATGTTCTACTTCAATATTATTGTGTTGTAATACTTTTAATGCAGCTTCACCTGTATTTTTTTTGTTAAAATTTACGAAACAAGTAGAATAAATTACAACTTTTCGCTTAAAGTTTGGATTAGGTTTTTTTTTTAATTTTTTAAAATAATTTGAAAAAGTTTCTGAATTATATTTTGGTAGATGCACCTTTTTATCTATACCTAAAAAAAATTGTAATATTTGTCTTGATATTTTGTTTTTT
>MDSZ01255820.1_pt1 | contig 11047 bp, 8 predicted proteins | sample 811201 | NCBI WGS metagenome assembly MDSZ01 (sample SAMN05326647, study PRJNA326480) | marine metagenome | isolation source: seawater | place: Indian Ocean: North | collected 2010 | reverse complement strand
TTTGCTGAAGATGAAATACCAGGAGGAGGGTTATGGTATTATGACTATGATGCTAATGTAGGTTTTGAAGCATCTGCTTCATATTCTTATAATGATGAATTAGATTTATCTTTAGATGTAACTAGTGTTATTAAAAAATTCTATAGTGGAAGTCAGTTATCACAAACCTACCCTTTAGGCATTGATAATAATGGGTTTATAATAAAAAGACGTGATGATCAAGAGTTTGTAACTAATAATAATGGAACTTTAAATTATTTTTCTTTAGATACCCACACTATATACCCCCCAACATTAGATATATCATGGGATGATTCCGATTATGATACTAGTTTTGCTACAGATGATAAAATTAAAAAAACTGGAGAATGTTACGTTACTTTAAGGAACAATAAAGGTACTTACTATAAAGAAGAAGAAACTACTTTCAGATTAAATGTAAGAGACTTATATCCTACACGTAGATTTGTAACTTCGTCTAACTATTTAGATGTAAATTATTTTACAAGCGAATCATTTTACTCATTAATTGACTATGCTACTGAAGAAACTGTTATTCCCTTTGGCCCTACTTCTAAATTAAGTGCTGATGCTGAGGGTATGTATTTTAAACTATACATGAATGGTTTGCAAGAAGAAAGATATTATAAGTTATTATTTAAACACCACAATGATGATGGAGTTACTGTATATAATGAAGATTATTACTTTAAAATAAATAAGAGTTAAACATGGCTTACAATCCTTCTAACACATATAACCCAACCTCAGTAGAAAGAAACACAGAAAATATAAATTTTTCTGAAGATCCTCCTACAGAAGACGCCCCCACTTCAGATGAACCTATTACTAGGGGTGGATCCGAAAATAGCTCACCCCTACCTATAGGAGGGGATAATGAAAACCCCCCAGTTTTAGCTTTTGAAGGTGACGTTAACTTTAATAAAACTATATATAGTAATATTTCTTTTAAAAGTAAAGTAAACTCTATTTTTTCGGAACTTAAATCACAAGATAACATAATAGATTTACCTGGGTTTTTTAAAATGTATAATAGGTTATTTTTTGATATACCTAAAGAAGGAGATAACTCACATATTTCTATAATTAGAAATAGTTCTGATTATGTAAATGATTATATTGATCCTAAAGATTCTATTATAACAAGCTTAGAAAATACTATAGAGGATTTAGAAAGACAACTTGCAGATCTTAACAATGAGTTACAAGAAGAACCTGAAGAACATCCTTTCTTTAATAATGGTACTTTATTTTCTTTTGATGGAAGTGTTTATTATATGGATAAAGGATATGCTAGAAAAGTAGATTATACATATGATTTTTTTGAGGTATTAAAACAAACATTATACGGAACCAATACACCTGAATACCCTGTACTTAATCTAACTATGTTTGAAACTCTTAAAAGAGGATTACCTAACCTAAACCAAAATAACTTTAGTGATTATTGGCAACCAAACACATTTATTTCAGACACTCTTAATAGAGTAGAAGCAATACTTCTTGATTTAGATCAAAATGGTATGGCTAACTTTTCACCAGGAGCCTATGCTACTAAAGCTAAATATACTCAAGCCCTTAATGAAGATTTTAATGAAAAAACAGCCCAAATAAACGCTCTTGATTCTGAAATATCTATACTTCAAACTGAAATAAATGCTCTATTAAATATTTCTGGTGGATCTAACCCCCCAAATGTTCCATCAAATACTTCGCCAGCAAATTCCTCTCAAGCCGGTAATAACTCCTATAATAGATAAACATGCCACAGTTAAACGAAACACAACAAGCTAGGTTAGAAGAACTTAGAACATTAAAAAGTGAGTTAATAACTAAACGCGAATCAGTATCAGCTAAAAGGGGAATAATCCAAGAAGCTATATTAGCTATAGATGATGTTTGGGGTAATTATGATAACATTATTAATGAAAATGAAATTAGTAATCCTACACATGGTGATACTTTCTTTTCCCTTACTAACCCCCAATTTTTTGCCGTTACTAATAACTCAATAGATAGAACAGATGTCTGGATTAGAAAACAGTGGTATGTTTGGAGAATTGATAAAGGATATCCAAAAGATGAGGCACGTGCTAGTAACGACAAGCTAAGAGATTGTTTGGATTCGGTGTCTAGCGGATACAGTTTTACCGACCTCCACCCCTATCCTGATAAATCCCAAGTATGGTATATTAGTGACACAATGGAAAAAGAATCTGTTTGGAGTGGTGCAGGTTGGGTTACAGCTAAAATGGTTGAATATACTAGGCAACTTAAAAAGTTAATTAACCAAAGAAGAGGAGATTTAGACCAACAATATATTTTAGACCATTAATACTTATCAATAATGATAATTAATTCTTCATCTATAGAAACTTTAGATCCTACTATTCTAAATGATCTTCCTTCCAGGCAACTTATTAGAAAGTTTGGGGGACCACGAGACTTTATTGAATTAAATGTATTTGATTTAAATAATAATCTAATTATTAATAATCCCAATTTTAAGGATTACCAACCTATCTCTTCCACAGTAGATGAAAACGGGTTATTCCAATCAATAGATATTAATTTTACACAAGTACTAAAAGACTATGGTCTTTCTACTGGGGTATATAGATCTGTTTATTCTTTTCAAAGAAGAGAAATTACAAACTACCCCATAAGACCATTTTTTATATCTGAAATATCACCCTCTCGAACAGAAATCAAAATACAGAGTACTAAGTTTAATGGTGAAGAATTAGCAGATGCTTATTATAACATAAGCAATACCCTAAACGGTTCTACTTTTGTTAAAGATCTTAATGTTAACTTAAAAAATGCTTTATATTTTTTAGTTATCAATCTTGATTTAGAAACAACAACTAATTCAATACTAGTTAAGTTATATGAACCATTACCCCTTAGTGTAAACATTAATGATACTTTAGGATTTATTGAAGAAGTAATAAACCCATTAGAAGTAAACGTAAATTTAGGTGAAGGAACTACTAATGCGAATCAAGGAACCCCTATAAAAGGTCCTAACTTTAACGTTGATTTTAGAATCAATGCTCCTATTTCATCTGAATTTAAAAGCTATGATGATGTACTAGCTCAAGGTGCTATTACTTCTAGTAATGATAATTTATTAAACTATTTAAGTGGAAGTATACCCGTTGATTTAGAGTTTGATAACCCAAATACACCTTCAGGATATACTTTTGAAAACTTTATACATTTTAGTTCTGCAGTTGAAAGGCTTAAAAACTTTGAATATAAACTTGAACTTATAGAAACTTACCAAAGTGAAATAGACATTTTAAATACTATAACAGGTGATGTATCAGCCTCTAAAGAGGTTTCAAGTGAAAAAGCATCGTGGGAACGTAAACAAAGTAATCTAATTAAAGGGTTTGATTATTATGAACGTTATCTTTATTTTGAAAGTGGAGCATATGCTTGGCCTAAAACCAATGCTACTAAACCTTTTACTAATGTTACTCCATCTTCTGTAGCTGCTGCTAGTTGGTTAGGAACTGAACTACCTAATGGACAATATGGGTCAGGACAGCTTTTATCTGCTAGTTTATTTGATGATTATAACCCATATAAGTTAACGAATACTATTCCTGAACATATTATTAGTAATCCAGATAATACTCAGTATACTACATTTGTAGAAATGATAGCCCAACATTTTGATAAAATATGGGCTTATATAGATAGTATAACAGACTTAAACCAAGCCTATAGTGGTTTAAAAGATGGTATTTCTAAAGAATTAGTATATGAAGCTCTTTATCAAAGAGGCATTTCTGCTTTTGATCAATTTAAGGATGCTAATTTATATGAATATTTTATAGGAGATGTTAAAGATGGTACTTTCCAATACACTTCTACTGATGGTTCTACTATGATAAGTGCTTCAAATAGTAGTACCCTTCCTAAAGGTGATATTACTAAAGAAGTTTGGAAACGACTATACCATAATGCCCCATATCTTTTAAAAACTAAAGGCACTGAAAGGGGAATTAAAGCTTTATTAACGTGTTACGGTATTCCCGAAAGTATACTACATATTAAAGAATATGGTGGGCCTTTAGTAGATAAAACGGGATTTAGAACATTTACTTATCCTAAAAAAAGTAAGATGTTAAATAGAACATCTAACTTTGATATAATAACTTTTAAAGAAAACCAATATCCTGAAGAAACAGTTAAAACTTGGCAATTTAGAGCTTTATTAATTCCTTCTGCTTCTTATGCTAGTAATAATAATAACATAGCCCTAATGTTATTAACAGGATCAGGAGCAAACGTTAATTATGAAACTGTAACTTTTGGGGTTTCTCAAAGTATGGACCCATCCGCAAGTTTAGATAGCGGATCATTTGGTCATTTAACAATTACTCGGGGTACAATCCAAGAAACTGTAAGTGAAGCTGTTCCACTATTTAACAATAAACCTTGGAACTTTACCGTTACTATTGATAGTGGATCTACTGATATAGCAACTTTTTATGCTACACAAGCAACCCAAAATAAAAATGTTTATATAACTACTGCTTCTGCTGGTGTTGGGTCTTTCCTCGATGCAGCAACAGGAGTAAGTAGCACGTTTGATACTCAATTTGGACCGGGTCCAAACTGTGGTTTTACACACGCTAATGCCTCCGGTAAAAATACACATATTCCTTTTACAGGTAGTATGCAGGAAGTTAGATTATGGACTGAACTTCTTACTAGAGAAACTATTGTTACTCAATCATTTGCTCCTTTTACATATAATGGTAATACAATAAGTTCAAGTTATGAAGCACTAGCATTTAGGCACCCTATAGGTTCAAACTTTGAAACAACAGTAAATTTACAACTAGCAACAAACCACGCTCCTAACTCATCATCTTTCGATTTTGCAGCTACAAACTTTAGAAACAGTAATTATAGAACAATAGAAGAAGAACACCACTTACTCACTCCTGATACAGTAGGATCAGGTATGGTGTCAGATAAAGTTAGATTAGATGAAGGAGTAATAGATAATAACTGGCTATCCCCACATATATCTACAGAAACTTCTACTCAAGATAGACAACCATTAGACTATTCAGATTTAGGTATATTTTTCTCTCCAACTTTTGAGATTAACGAAGATATAATATATACATTAGGTGGATTTAGGTTAGATGACTACATAGGAGACCCTAGACATTATACATCTAGTATTTATCCGGATTTAAAAACTATTAAAGATATATATTTTAAAAAAGTAAATAATAGATATAACTTTTTTGATTATATAAGAACAATACAATTCTTTGATCATACTTTATTCAAAATGATTGAAGATTTTACTCCCGCAAAAGCTAACCTAAAAACAGGTTTAGTTATTGAACCCCATTATTTAGAAAGAGCTAAAGTTAAAGGGACTAAAGCTACAATAGAACAAGCTACTGAACACCTTGCTACATATTCACCTACTGGATCTTTATCTTCTGTATATGAAACTCTTCCTGACATAGTTATTGATGTAGAACACTATATAGGAACAGGCAGCCATGCTGCTGTAGAAAATGTAGCACAAACCAGTAAAAAAAGTAGATTTTATAGTAACTCATGAGCAACCCAATCTTACCATCTAAACAAGTTGAGTTTAATGATACAGTTTTAGAAACTAAAGCATGGAACTCGTCTCGATATGACGGCCGTCAACTTCAGGGAGATGAAATTAATAAATTTACTAGTGGTGATTCTAGTTATTTTAATACTCCTGTACTTCAAAATTATAGTAGAAATATCTATTTAGGTAGTAAAATAGTAGGTATGACTAGTGGTAGTATAGATGACGGCACATTGTTTAATATAGATGGTTTTTCATATATAGTAGTAAATGAATTTATTAGAGTAAATGATGATTTAAGTGTTACTAAGTTTTCATTAAATGAAAATATACCTAAAAAAGACTTTTATAGATATTTTAAAGAAGATTTTAAGGTTGGAACTAATTTATCTATAAAAACTCTAGACAATGTTAGTTTTTTAAACTTAGAAAATGAATATCCTATATATGAAAACGGAGGTCAACTTCAAAAATTGTTACTTGTTGAAGCCCATCCTACTCCAGAAACTGCTTCTGAGTATTTTGCCGCACTAAGACCTGCTTACCAAAACCAGGAACTTCACAATAGTAAAAATGATTTAAGGTTTTTATTTGCTACTAGTTCAACAGATACTGGCCATGGTTTAGGCGCTAAATATACAGTTTTTAATAAAACAACAATAATGGATACTTTCTTTACAGGTTCTTTATTTACTTTTTCTGAAACTCCTTGGGATGAAGGTTCTATTCCCAATAGTATTTTTAGAGATTAAAACAAACTTAATATAAAATAAAAAATGGGAGTCCCAGTACAAACACAAGTATCAAACATATTTCCTATAACATATGGGGGATTTACTTCTTTTATAGAGGCCGCACTTAATTTTAAAAGTACATCAACCGAAGAAGAAAAATTTTATATAACCTTATTACCCAATTCTGAGAGTGTTAATACCGGTAACCCCCTAGATAGCATAATAAGAACTACCCAAACAGGTAGTTTTAAAGATTCTTCAGGATCGTTTGCTCCAGGTGATTTAAGAGAACTTTCAACTTTTGAAATAATGTATCTGGTTAATGGCTCTGACAATGAAAACTATTTAGCTTTAAACTACCTAAAACCTCCACGCGATGGGTACAGAAGCAGACATGAAAATGGTAATACTCTTTCATGGGGGACTAATGCTCCTCAACTTGACTCTTATTTTGCTTATGATGATTTTGGAGGAGAACCTATTCCAAAATTTAACTCAGGTAGTTATTTAATAAGTAAAATGAATGATAAAACTCCTTCATTATTAGTAGAATTAGATAAACCTTCATCTGTACCAGATGATATAGGAAGTAAACCTTATATAGCTATACCTCATAATTTACACCCTTTTATTAAAGATAATTTACTTTATTTTGTAAGTCAGGCAGGTATAGATGTAGGGGACGTTAAAACTCCAAAATTAAATCGTACAAAACAAAACCTTTCTTAAATAATATATATTTATAAACAAAACAGAATAATATGGGATATTTAGACAACTCTTCTGTAATAGTAGATGCTATTCTTACAAGAAAAGGCCGTGAGCTTTTAGCTCAAGGAAACTTTAATATAACACAGTTTGCTTTAGCAGACGATGAAATTGATTATACACTTTATAATGAAAGTCACCCCCAGGGGTCTTCTAAATATGGTGAAGCAATTGAAAATCTGCCTCTAATTGAAGCTATTCCTAATGAAAATAGTATTATGGTATCAAAGTTAATATCCTTAGATGCTAACTCTACAGCGATTCCTATAATATCAGTAGATAACACTATTACTACAAATAGACAAGGTAATGTTAGTATAAATCCTACAACTAATAACTTATTAGGTACTACTACTAACTTAGAAAGCGCATACGCTTTTACAGTAGCTGATAGAAGATTATTTACCTCAGTATCCACTACTGGAGGGGGTGGTGGTACTACAGTCGAAACACCATATAGTAATACCCCCTTATCTCAAACAGTAATAGGACAGTCCTTTAATGGTAGTGTAATAGCAGGTACCTCTTTATTCGGAGATAATAGCGCTTTGTCTACCACAATAACAGTAGTAGGTGTAGATACAGGAGCTAGAGCTACTATTACTTTAACTGTACTTAAAGCTTTAACAGGCACTACGGGAGAAAATACCGCTGTTCCATCTGTATAATATTAAAAAATAAAACAAAATGCCAACATTTTACACATTTGAAGATAGTGATAAAGTCCAAAGCACAGAAAAAGTTTTTGCTAGCGCTTGGTCGGACAACGTTAATGAATTAACTGAGTTTTTTACTTCAAGCGTCCAAGCTAATTTTGATAGCCCAAGCAGTAGTGGCCAATTTCACGTAGAAGTTTACGATAAAGCACCTACAGGTGGTAGTGAGGACGCAACAGCTGAAGTACAATTTAGTATAGCTTATGGACATAGACATGGCAGTGGTTCTCAAGATTTTGATAATAATACCGGAGGTGAAGGATTTAGTCCTACTAAATCAATATATTCTCAATATAGAAACTTAGTATTTGGGGGTGATGAAACCCAATTTTTTAGTTTTGATGGACATACTCCTGATGATATTTATGTTTTAAATATAAATAGAGCTCGTTATAAGCAAACCCTTAGAGTAGGGAATACCAAACTTATACTTTCGGGTTCAGGTGCCGATAAGCTAGTTCTTACTGATGATTCAGTTACTACCCCTTCAGCAGTTCTAAGATCAGGTGTTGGAAGGGAATTTACTCTAGTATCAGGTTCAGATGGAACTAGACAAGGGGATAGTAATGTATATGTTACTAATAGTGGGTCTTATGGTAAAATATACCCAGACGCTGGGTTTATTATCTTAAACCCAGATGCTTTAGATGCTAAAACTTCAGATAATGGTATTGATTTAGACACAGCTACTAGTCCTAATACTAATGATAAAAATAGTTTAAAGTTATTTCATTCTATAAATAGTGGTTCATCCTTTATATTAGATTCTCAAGAAAATATTACCTCTAGATATTTCTTTGTAAGAGCTAAAAATACCCAATTCAACTATACTACCAATGACTCATTTACTAATGAAGATGGTACTTTAAGATTTGATTCTATGATTGATAATCCTAAAGTATATATAACAACTGTAGGATTATATAATAATAACTTAGACTTATTAGCTGTAGCTAAATTAAGTCAACCATTACCAAAAGACTTTACTAAAGAGGCCCTTATTAAGGTTAAACTTGACTATTAATGGCTGGTATATTTAAAAAACTCAGTGCAAACGATATAAAAATAACACCTTTTGAAGCCCATAAACAGTACAGTAGTACTAATTTGGCTTCAATTGGTGTAACTACATCGTCTATTGAGTGGGCAGTTGCGGCGTCAAGTTCTCTCCGTCCAAGAATTGCAAAATGGTACCAAATAGATAAACTTTATTATAGAGACTATATAGGTTCACGCATTCACCGTTTAGAACTTAACGACGCTAATTATACAAAGCAAGAAAGAAGATTATATGCTACTGCTAGTATAATATCTATTTCTCAAAATCTTTTTGGTAATGAAGTTCAACCTGAAACTTTTGAATTTATAGGAGGTGGTATAACTATTAAGGATGATGGTTATGGTAATTTATATGATAATAGTGTATCATCTTCTAACTTTCCTCAAGAAAGTTATAGACTATTTTATTTAGGCCCTGTAAATGGGTTTAAAAATTTAGATTTAAATATAAATCCTCTTACAGGAAATAATAAATCAAACCCTACTAGTTCGTACTCAAAGGTTACATTTGATGATTCTTATGCACGTAACATAATAACTTATACTAGTTGTAGTTTTCAAACCCAATCGTTTGATTCAGAAGGTGGATTTACATCTATAAATCCTTTTCCGTATGTCTATCCAGCTATGAAATTTGCTACCTCATCACAAAATGCACAAGCTAGAATAGGCGTTGCAAATAATGATGCTAACTATATATTAGAAGCCCCTGGTGGTATAAGTTTTGTAATAAGTGCTTCAAATGCAGCCTCTGTAGATGTTGCTAATGGTGTACTTACTTATGTTACAGGGGGTCTAGACCAAACCCCATTTGCTACCCAATACGTTTCTACTTCATTGGAAGACCTATGTTTGCGTATAAATAATGCCCCTATGACAAACATATTTTATAGTTGTTCGGTAACTCTATTAGATGATGGGGAACGAGGTTATTTAAATCTTTCAGCGTCTATTCCTGGTGAAGAATACAATGGTCTTAGATTTTTATCGGGTTCAGGGCATGAATTTTTTAAAATGGGTGGGGGTGTAGGTAGTTCATCTAGTATTGATAATAATGGATATTTAAAGATACAAGATCAACCTTATTTTAACCCTAAAGATAAAGATTTTGCAATAAGTTTCTATATACACCCTAGTGATAGATTAAATGGTTTTATAAATCAAAAGGGGCCAGTACGAAAAGGATATATTTTATCTAAAAGTAATATTAAAAAGGGGTTAGAATCACCTCCTATAGAAAATTCCTCTGATGGATTACAACTAACTTATATAAAAGAAACTAGTAACCAAATTCCTTTTGAAGCATATTTAAGTTTTACTAGACCAGGTAAAGCCCACCCCCTTAATACAAGTGCTAGTTTGTCTTTTGTACGATCTAATGGAGATAAAACTAGCGAAATAACAGCTAACTTTGGAACTGGTTCTCTTCAAACCCCTTTACACGTTTGTTTACAATATTCATCTAGTAAAATGTCTATATGGCTTAATGGGGTTAACGTAAAAGAAGAGTCTGCCCCCGGCTTAGAAAAAGTTAATAATAAAGCTCCTATAAGTATATTTACTAAACCTAAAGAATTAAATTCTCACACCGACCTATTTCCTGGAGATATATCACAACTTATGTTTTGGGATAAATCACTCCTAGAAAGTGAAGTACAAGTTATAAGTGAATCTATTACAGGAACCCCTAATATAGGTAATATATTTTATGATAATGGATTTGCTGCCCTAACACACCCTTCATATGTTGGAGCAACCGGAAATGCTACATGTTCTTTTAAAAATACCCATCCTATAACAGAATATGAATACCAATGCACTTCAGAAGCAAATGAATTTAACTTTACTACCAATATAACAGCTTTAAATATTCAAGAAAAGGGGACTGATGAGTTAGCCTCATTTGCTACTGGATCTAACTTTAAACCATATATAACTACTGTAGGACTATATGATGATAATGCTAACTTATTATTAGTAGGAAAACTATCACAACCTATAAAAACTAGCACAGAAACAGACACAACGTTTGTTGTAAGATTTGATACATGATAATACCAAATAGTTATGAACAATTCCCAGAAGGCACATATGGATACGTTTACCAAACAACTCACATACCTTCAGGAAAAAAATACGTAGGT
>MDSZ01191558.1_pt1 | contig 11047 bp, 11 predicted proteins | sample 811201 | NCBI WGS metagenome assembly MDSZ01 (sample SAMN05326647, study PRJNA326480) | marine metagenome | isolation source: seawater | place: Indian Ocean: North | collected 2010 | reverse complement strand
TATGGGCTAGCGTGAGAGAAGTTTACAATTTTTACCAAGCAAAAAAAACTAAGTGTGATATTATTACTGTACCTCCAAGTTTAATAAAAAAAATAAAATCAAAAAAAATAAAATTGAATAATTATTCTATAATTACAGTAAAACAGTTTTTCGAAGATGGAAAAAAAGCTAATTTTAGACTCTAATAATCTTTAATAAATCTTTCAAATCTTTAATTATAAAATCTGGGTTTAAATTGAGGTTTTGATTATATTTTTTTTTTAAAAGGATGGTTTTACATTTAGCTTTTTTTCCAGCTATTATATCTTTATGAGTATCGCCAATAACAAATGATTTTTTTAAATTAATTTTATATTTTTTTTTGCCAAAAAAATCATTCCTGGATTCGGTTTCCGCATTTTATTATTATCATTAGATGAATAAGATACAAAAATATCATCTATTTTTAAATTTTTTTTCAATCTTGAATTAATTTTAAGAACATTTTTTTTAGTATTTTTCCTTCTGGAAACATCTGGCTGGTTTGTTATCACTAATATTAAGTATTTCTCTGATAATTTTTTAATTACTTGTTTTGCATTATTAATTATTTTAAAATCTTTTAAATACTTAATAGCGATTGGTATTTTTTTTTTACTAGAATAAAAACTTTTGATTAATGTGCCATCTCTATCAAAAAAAATTGCATTTTTATATTTTACCACTTTGTCTTATTTATTTGAAGTCTTGGATGAGAAACAAACAAGTGCCAAAGAAGTACTTGAAATGTTTCAGATATAGGAGTTGCAAGTTTTTTGTCTTTAACTTTAATTAAAATTTTAATATCAGACTTTTTGTATGCATATCCATCAGAACGACCTACAATACTTATTACTTTAGTTTTTTTTTGTTTTGCTAATTTAATTGCATTTACAATATTAGTTGAAATTTTTTTTTTTAAATTACCTCCACCAACTGAAAAAATTAGCAATATATCTTTTCTATTAATTTTGCTAAGTTTTAAATAGGAGTCAAATATTGTTTCAAAACCTTCATCATTAGTTCTTGCTGTAATTTCTGAAATATTGTCAACAGGTGTGTAAGCATCTATGTTGCATAATTTTCTGAAATCATTAATTGCGTGTGAAGCATTACCTGCGCTACCACCCACACCAATAATAAAAAGACGACCTTTTTTAGCTCTTAACTTTATAAGGTGATCGATAACATCATCAATATATTTTTGATCGAGAGAAGATAAAGCAAAATTTATATTCTTGAAAAAATTATTAATTGAATTCATTTATATTAATATAATTTTTGAAATCTTTAATACCCTCATAAGATCCAATTTCATAAAACCTTTTTTTTACAATATAACTAGAAAGAATATTTTTTTTTGAGATCATGTCATACAATTCTGACAATTCAAACCTTTTATTTAATCTTTTATTAAAAATTGACTTATCAACATAAGAAACACCATAATCAATATAATTTAATTTTTTATTCTCAATATTTTTATAATATCTAATTTTGTTTGATTTTTTTAGGCTAATATTACTCTTATCATATAAATTTTTATTTTTATAAATTGCCATTGTAGCTAAATTTTTTTTGTTTTTTATTTTGTTTAAGTCAAAATTAAGATAGCTATCTCCATAAATAATATAAAATTTTTTTTCCATATATTTTAATGAATTTAAAATCGCTCCCCCTGTTCCAAGTAATTTACCATCATTTACTATTTTAACGTTTATAAAATCGATATTCTTTTTTACATATAGCTTAATCGTGTTACTAAAGTAATAAGATGATAAAAGCACATTATCTATACCTCTATTTTTTAAGTATTTCAGTTGATAATATAAGAATGGTTTTTTGTTGAATTTAATTAAACACTTGGGAATTTTTCTTGTAAATTTTTTTACTCTTGTTCCCAAACCACCTAATAAAATTAAAACTTGATATTTTTTCACAATATTTGCTTCACACCCTCAAAATCAAACTTAAACCTGACTTCTTTTAAATTTGTATTTTTTAATGCACTTCTTAACTTTGAAGGACTGTCACTATAGAAAAGTAGAAAACCTCCCCCGCCTGCTCCTATTAGCTTACCCCCGACAGCACCATTTTTCATGGCATAATTATAATAGTTATTTATTTGAGTATTTGACATTTTTTTTGATCTAGAAAGTTTATGTTTCCAGTGATCATTCATTAAATGGCCGAACCTTCTTAATTCACCTTTTGCTAAACACTCTTTTATTTCAAACGCTAAGTCTTTAACAAAATTTAAATTTTCGATCATTTTTTTATCGTTAATAATAGTCTTTTGATTCTGTTCTTTTAAGATTTTTGATGAACTTCTTGAAAAACCTGTAAAGTAAAGCAATAGATTATCTTCTAGCCTTTCAATAACATCATCTTTAAGATTTAAAGATTTAGGTGATACTTTGCCTTTTTTATTTATAGTGAACTCTGTTAAACCTCCATAAACAGATATATATTGATCCTGTTTCCCTGAAGGTAATTTCAGTTTTTTTATTTCAATATCACATGCTGCTTCTGCCAATCTAAATTTATCTATAAATTTTTTGTTATAACTACTCAGAGATTTTATCAAACATGTTGTAAAACTACCAGACGATCCAAGACCAGTTTTGGCTGGGATATCTGTTAATGTTGTAATTTCTATTTGGTCAAGATGTTTCTCATTCTTTAGCACCTCCTTTATAATTTTATGATTTATGAGATTTATATTTTTTACTTTTTCACTCTTTGAATATTTGAGATATATACCTTTTTCAAATGGTTTAGTTACAGATACATAAATGTATTTATTTATTGCAGCAGAAATAAAATAACTACCATTTAGTTTATAATATGACGGAATATCAGTTCCACCTCCTGCAATGCTTATTCTTAAAGGACTTCTAACAATTATCATTTTTTATAGAGATCATTGATAATCTTTAAATTTTTATAAACATCAGTAATATTTGGCTCACAATTTTTTTTTTTGATAATTGAAGCGTAGAAATTATCAACTTCAATTTGCCATGATCTATTAGACTCTAATTCAGAAAAAATTTTTATTTTTTTTTTTGGAATTCCCATATTTTTAGACATTTTATATATTATTAATTTTTCATTTCCATAACTTTTGCCTAAACCATTAATTTCAATTTTTCCATATTTACAAAAAATTTCAAAAATAAACTTATTTTTCCATTCAGTAGATGATGAATGTAAAAAAGATAAATTATTTTTATTATTTTTTAATGAAAAAAAACAATTATCTTCTAAATTAGATTTCCAAAAATAGTTTTTTAAAAACGATGAATGAACAATTAAGTCTCCTAAAAAAAATCTTGACAAATCTATAAGATGAGACCCTTTATCTATTAACTCTCCTCCTCCAGAAAGTTTTTTATTAAATCTCCACTCTTTATGATAATTTTTTCTTCCTCCATGTCCATAAACTGCCCTAAGGTATAAAATTTTTCCCAAAGAATTTTTTTTTAGAATATTTTTTGCTAAAATAATGCCTGGATGATATCGATGATTGAAACCAATTTTTATACGTACATTTTTTTTAATTTTTGAAAGTTTTAATAATCTTTTCGCTGTAGATAATGAATTGCAGCCAGGCTTTTCACAAAAGACATGAATATTTTTCTTAACAAATTTTTCAATTATTTTTCCTTGATCAGAGTGATAGGTGGCAACAAAAACTGCATCTAAATCTTTAATTTCAAGGATATCTTGCCATTTTTTTGTAAGTAATATATTTTTATTTTTTATAAATTTTTTTTTTGAATTTATAAATTTATCTGCACATGCAACTAAATTAAACTTTTTACCAAATATTTTTGTGCGTCTCAAACCAACAACACCACATCCAATAAGTGCAACTTTTAATGTTCTCAATCAATATTCCTTTCGTCTTAAAGTAAATTTGTCTGATTTTGAGAGTTTTCTAATATATGTATCTTTTTTTGTAATAATATTATCCCATGCTGAACTTATTAGCTTTCCTGAGATTTTTGATCCTTTTTTTGAATAAAGAAAATTAATTGTTTTATATATTTTAATAATATTATTTTCAGAAAATTTAAGATTTTTATTAATTTTATTTATTTCCTGCTTTAAAACATTATTTTTCTGCTTAAAGATCTTATTAGTCATATTAGATTTGATTATTCCTGGAGATAAAATATTAAATCTTATATTTTTATTTTTGACTTCTTGACTCATGATTTCGGTCAATTTCACTAAACATACTTTTGTAAGGGAGTAAGCACTAAAATTTTCTCTAAATGATGTTGATCCACCTCCCGAAAACAAAATTATTAACATTTTCTTTTTATTTTTCAAAATTTTATGTAAACATCTAAATAATAAAACATAAAAGAAAAAATTTACATAAAATGTTTTCATAAATTTTTTTATATTTTGTCTAAAAAAATTTTTAATTTGACCCTGTTCTGCAATAGCTACGATTAACAAGTCGGTTTCCCTAAAAATATTTTTATTTTTAATAATTGATAATTCAAACTGTTTTTGGTTAAAAAAATTATATTTAATTATTTTTATATTTTTTTTTGTTTTTTTTTAAATCGAAATTTTTTTTTATGAAGGTTTTATTGTTATTATTTCTATAAAATAAGTTTATGTTATTTCCATCATCGAGATATTTTTTGGCTAAAGATGAGCCAATTTTACTTGTAGAGCCAAATATAGTTATACTTATTTTTTTTTTAGTATCCATTTATTACTTATTAAATATTCAACAGTATTTTCTACTGATTTTTCTATTGTTAAATTAGGTTTCCATCCTGTTGATTTGACTTTTTTTGTATCTAAAAAAATGAAAGGATTGTCACCAATCCAACCTCTTTTCCCTCCACTAAAAAATAGTTTAGGTTTTAGGCGAAGTTTTTTTGTAATTATACGTATAGATTTTTTTACTGTTATATATTCGTTAGTGCCTAAATTAATTATATTTACTTTTTTTTGAAAGAAATTTTTAGATTTCCAAATTGCTTCTATGCAATCAATAACATGTAGATAAGATTTTTTTTGATTGCCATTACCCAATACGTTTAACTTTTTTGGGTTTTGTTTTAATTTTTTTATAAAATCAAATACATGCCCATGAGAATATCTGGGACCAAGTATTGATACAAATCTAAATATATAACATTTTAAATCAAAAGCTTCAGCATATGCTGATATTAATGCTTCAGCTGAAAGCTTTGAGGCGCCATACAAAGAGGTTTGTATTGGAAAAGCACAATTCTCTTTAGTTGGAATTTCTTTTGATTCTCCATAAATCGAGCCAGTCGAAGAAAAAATAAATTTTTTTATTTTATTTTTTACGCATTGCTCCAAAATTTTATGTGTAACTATAGTATTTTGTTGTAGATCTTTATTCCTATATTTTATTCCATATCTAACATCTGCATTAGCTGATAAATGAAATATTTCTGAAACATTTTTAAAATATTTATCAATATTGTCTTTCAAAAGATCAACTTTGTGGAATTTAAAACTATTTCTATCAATATTTTGTAAGAATTTTTTATAGCCTGTTGATAAATTATCTAATCCTATTACATTATAATTTTTTTTTACTAAAAATTCTACAAGATGGCTTCCAATGAAGCCAGCACACCCAGTTACAATTGCTGTCTTTTTGCTCAATTTAATTTAGCCCTAAATATAACAGTTTTAACTGGTGTTAAAAAAGTTGGAAATTTGTATCCAAACTGGAGTATATATTTTCCTTGTTTAATAATGTTGTATTTTTCTAACTTAAAACCATTCTTAATTAAAGAATTTTTAATCTGATTTATTGTAAATTGAAAAACTGGTGGATGATTAAAAAATTTTAATATAACTTGATAAGCAATCTTATAAACAACTTTTTCAAAAATATTGAACCAAAAAGGAACACAAGATTCTACAATAATTATTTCACCACCCTTTTTCAAAGTTTTTTTTATTTCAACAAAACATTTATCTAGATTTTCATAATTTTCTCTAACGTTTTTTCCACATAAATGATGCAGAAGCATATTTATAAAAACTTTATCAAAAGATACTAATTGAGATGGAATTTTTAAAACACTTCCTTTTACCAATCTTATGTTTTCAGGTAAACTGTTATTATTCATAAATTCCAAGTCTAATCCAACAATTTTATTTACTTCATTAGTACTATAATCAAATACTCCTCCATGCCCAATATCTAATAATTTATCTGTGCCAGTTAAAATGTCTGATACTTCTTTTCTAATATTTTCGTAAGTATCTATAGTATTTACATTTTCTCTATAATTTAAATTATCATTAAAAAATTTTGCATTTTTTTTTGATATTTTTTCAGATTGATTTTCTTTATTCATCAAAATTAATTTTTTTGTCAATTATATACTTAGGACGTTTTTTAACTTCATCATAAATTCTTCCGATATATTCTCCCAGAACACCCAACGCTAACAATTGTAGACCTGAAAAGAACGTAATGATTAGAATTGTGGATGATAATCCTGGAGTAATATTCGGATCAAGTATTTTTACTACAACATAGTAAAGTCCGATAAGAAAACTCAAAAAAGCAAATGCAAAACCAAGTAATGACATAAAAAAAATTGGTTTAGATCCAAATCCAAATAAACCATTAAATGCGATTTTAATTGAACCTAAATATTTATTATATTTACTAGCACCAGAAAATCTTTCATCTCTATCGTATTCTACAAAAGTTTGTTTAAATCCTACATAGGCTACTAAACCTCGTAAAAATGCATTTGGTTCATCAAATTCGTTTAGATAATTAACAATTTTCTTTGATATAAGTCTAAAATCTCCTGAATTAATTGGTATTTTAACATCGCTAATTTTGTTTATTAGATTATAACCAAAAGATGTTACAGATCTTTTTATTAAAGTCTCCCCTTTTCTCGATTTTCTTTTTGCTAGTACTACGTCATAACCTTGATCCATCTTTAAATACATTTCATTAAGTAATTCCGGAGGATCTTGAAGATCACAATCAATAATCAAGCATCTCTCACCTCTTGCATTTTTGAGAGCCGCCATAGTTGCAGCTGATTGTCCAAATCTTCTGGAAAATAATATAAGTTTTATTTTATTATTTTTTTCTATAGCTTTTAATATTAAATCTTCTGTATCATCTGTAGATGGATCAAGTGCAAATATTATTTCATAATCGTCTGTGATTTTATTAATTTCTCCAATCATCCTCTCAAGAAAAAAGTTGATATTCTGAGCCTCATTATACACAGGAATTATTATTGATAACTTTGTCATTTGATACTTGTTACTATAAAACTCTTTTTAATAATAGACACATTGCATTCTTTAACTTTTTTTTCAATAAAAGGGTCATTTTGAAAGGTTTTATTATTATGTATAGTTTTAATTTCAATATATCTATTCACAAAATAATCTTTCTCCAAAGAGTAAATTATTTCACATTTTTCTAATTGTTTTTGGTCTAAATTCCATTTTATATTTTTTTTATAATTTTTATCTATTATAGATGGAAAAGAGTCATAAATACCTATTCCATTATTAAATGTAGAAAATTTATATATTGGAAAAATAGTTAACATTATTAACATTAAAAAATTTATTTTCTCTTTTTGCAAATTCAAGGCTGTAAACAAATAAATAAAAATCAAAATATAACTGTATAGTTTTATAACAGTCCAAAAATTCTGATTTACTATTAAATAAGTGACAATAAATAAATAAATTATTATGTTCGCAACGATAAAATTCAAATTTTTTCTAATCAAATATTGAATATTTTTTTTTAAAATGAGTAGAATATATAAATGAAGGCCAATGCTTAAAGTAATAAAAATGTATTTAGATTTTGAGATTGCATCATCAAGAGTTAAATAATAAAGTCCGAAGACTGAAGGAATAATATTAAGTAAAATAAAATTATAGCCATTTCGGATATGATCAAAATAAAATTGATTTGCTAACTCATAAAAATTTTTATTTTGAATATTATTTATAATTGTATCTACGTAACTTTGATCTAAAACTAAACTTTTTTTTCCAAAAATAAACGCTCCAAAATATCCCCACCAATCAACATTTGAATTAATTGCCTGATTAAATTGAATAATTAAAAATTTATAGTTTAATTCATAGCTTGAAATAGTAAAAATAATGAAAATTAAAATGGAAATGAAAAATACTTTAATATTTAATTTTTTATTTTTTTTAAATAATTGGTTAATAAAATAAGTAAATGCAAATATTAAAAAAATACAAAAAATTTCTGGATAAACTATAAAAAGTGAAGAAGTTAAAATTGAGAGAAATAAAATACTTTGTGTTGTTTTTTCTTTGTTAACTTCAAATAACAAATATAAATACTTAAGACTCATTAAAAATAGAGAAATTGAACCTAAATGTGATAAAGCATCTATCTCAAAAATATATAAAGAAAAAAATGAAATAGAAAAAATAAAAGAAATTAATATTCTTTCATATAATTTAATTTTTTTAAATATTGATAAAAACGATACCAGAGCTATGAAATTTAAAAAAACTAAAAAAATTTTAAAAGAGTGAGAAACAAGGAAGATATTTAAATAGTTAAATTTTAAGTATAACGATTGAAAAAAATTTATAAAAGGTCGATAGATTATAATTGAATTTATACTTTGAAAATTTTTGTAATTTAAAATTACTTCATCAGATCTTAAATCATAAAAATTGTATTTATTGAATAGTAACGAAGATGATAAGTAATTAAAATGATCCCAATAATTACCTCTAAAAACATAAAATTGTTCACCATAAAATATTGCCGGAATAAAAAAAATCAATACAAAAGACAAAAATAAAATAGAGCTAGCAAAAATTGATTTAATAGAAGTTTTTAAATAATAAATATTCGTACTACAAAAAATTATAATAATTAGAAGTAAAATAATTATTATATAAAGTGAATCTATATTAAAAACAAAGTACATATGAAAAGTTAGTATGACAAATATTGAATAACCTATGAGAGTGATATCTATATTGCTTAATTTATTGAGAAAATTGAATTTTTTTTTAAACAAGCTTCCTAGTGAGAAAAATAGAAGTAGAGTAGTTAGATAAAAAACAACTATTAGTAAATAATTCATTGATTAGTTTAACTCTTAAATTCTAATAATTTATTATAAATAAAAATATATAAGAAAATTTGAGTAATAATTAATATTGTTAATTTGATACTGTTATTATACCATAACGCTCCGAGCACAAAATTTGGCAATAAAAATGAATTAATTATTATAGCAGACATTGTATTCATTGTTTTTTGATTGTATTTTTTTTTATATCTTAAGTTTAAATAATATTTAATAAGAGAGTGTAAATGTAGAGTATCAGACTTTTGGATTGCCTCTTTTTTTTTAATTCGTCTTAAAATAGAAAATAAATTTTCAAAAGCTGGATACCATAAAAATATTGCTGCCATCAAAGGGCTAATCAAACCATTAGAATTTTCTATGAAAGAAATAATCAGAAAAGAAATAAATAGAGAAAATACATATATACCGTTATCACCTAGAAAACATTTGCCAAAAGCATTAAATAGAAAGAATACTAAAGATATTATTATTAAATTTTGTAGTATTAAAACAAACTCAAATGTATTTAAATTAACTTGAAGTTCAACATAATATATTGACAATAAAATCAAAATAAAATTTCCAATAACGAAGCTGTTCAATCCATCCATAAAATTATGACCATTTAAAACAGTAACCAAACAAAAAATTACAAATAATAAATTGAAAATTTTATATTCCAGAAACTGATCAAACAAATTTAAATCTATGGAAGAAATTTTCACATCATTAAAATAAACAAGAACAAAAATGAAAGAAACTTGTAATATTAATCTTATTTTTGGTGAAAATTCTTGTCTTATATCTGCTACAATACCAATTATTAAAAAAGGGATTAAGAAAAATAAAATTTTTAATTCTAAATTATTTAGAAATGAAAGAAATATTAATGATAAAAAAAAATAGATTCCTCCAGATAGTGGTATTATTTCCTTATGTTTATATTTATGATGAGCAATCTCAGGTTTATCAATTAAATATTTTATTTTTGAAATAACAAAATTTAAAATTAGTAGGATGCATAAGCAAATTATGGTATCTAAACTTAAAATAAACATTTTTATCTATAAACTATTTTAGTTTATACTATTAAAATTAAATGAGATTTCTATTTATCTTTATATCCTTTTTTATCATTGTCTCAATATACCTTACTGAGTTATATTTAAAATATGTAGGACTTGGAGACCCGGTGAGATACGACAGTAACTATATTTATGGTTACGCTCCAAAAGAAAACCAAAGAAAAGAACGTTTTAAAGGCTCAAAAATATCAATAAATGAGTTGGGATTAAGGACACCTAATTCTTGGAATAATTCACAAAAAGATAAGATCATTTTTATTGGTGATAGTATTACATACGGTGGAAGTTATATTGATGATAAAGAAATTTTTTCTTATTTAGTCTGTTTAGAATTGAAAAATTATCTTTGCGGAAATGCAGGAGTAAACGCATATAGTATTATTAATATGGTTATGCGATCAAAATATGATAAAAGAATAAATAATTCAGAAGTTTATATTTTTACAGTTGCGCCTGGTGATTTTTATAGAGAATATGTTGGGTCTAACACTGCTCATTTTTACTTAAACCAAAAAAAATTTTTTTTACCAGCAATTACAGAGGCAATAAGTTTTATTGCAACAAAATATGATATAAACAACTATATTTCTAAAAGAAACGATACAAAAAATTATAATAATAAAATTGAATTAATTGATTACTCTATAAAATTATTAAAAAGTGAAATTGATAGATTGGTAGAAAGTGGTAAAAAAGTCAGAGTTTTTTACACAATTGAAAGAAATGATAAAAATTCAAATAAAGAAATAAATAGTTATATTTTAAGTCAGCTTCTTAAAGCAAATATAAAAAATTTCTATTCTCTTG
>MDSZ01127441.1_pt1 | contig 11047 bp, 12 predicted proteins | sample 811201 | NCBI WGS metagenome assembly MDSZ01 (sample SAMN05326647, study PRJNA326480) | marine metagenome | isolation source: seawater | place: Indian Ocean: North | collected 2010 | reverse complement strand
TACGATTAACAGTCGTACGCGCTAACCAATTGCGCCACAGAAGCAAGAGTTCAGGGAGGAATCGAACCTCCATAGATCTTTTACAATGTTAAAGATTGCGTTCCAAACGCCCAGAACTGAATTTATATTTGTCTTTGTTACTTATTCACACTTATATGAGGGGTGTTATCTTTAAGTAAATTTTAAAAATGTAATACTTTTATAATAACATAAGAAATAATCCTACAAATTTATTATTGTTTTATGGTATAAAATTATTTACAGAAATATAAAATTGATTTTTAAAAATATTCTTCTGTTTGATCAGACATGAAACATTTGAATAGGGTATTCGACAAAAATATCATATCTAAACTAACTAAAGATGGGTTTGAATGTGTATCTAAAAAAAATAATAAATTTATGATTAGGAAAAACGATGGACCACAATATTTGGTTCATAGTGGTCCGCGGCATAAACTACATGAACTTCGTCGGTTTTTAAAATATAATTATGAATATATTCTAAATATTTAATCTTAATTAATTATAATAATGTTAGATCCATTAGTTTGGGGTAAAATGTTGAAATTTACATCTATTTTTAATATTCTAGCTATTTTTTTATTTTATTTAAAAAATAAAGGAATGTCTAATAAGGATAAAATAATATATATACTTCTGGTATTATTCACATTAAGTTGTTCTTATAGATCACTTAATCCTATACTTGAATCCGAAAGATTATGTTTATATGATAATAAATATATATTACCAATCTACACACGGAGTTTTGCTACAATAGGAGAAATATCATTTATGTTAGTTATAGTTTTAGTTATGAATAATGTGTTACATAGTGTAATAAATCAATATCCTAAAAGTAAGACTATAAACAGTTTTTTTTATATAAATTTTATATTGATAATTCTAATAACTGTAGCAAACTTTTCTTGTTGGGTAGGAACAATAACAACAGATAGAATGTGGAACGCTATAGAAGAATCTCTATGGGCAGTAAGCGGAACAATACTTGTTATTATAAGTTCAGTAGTATACTTACTAATTAAGGATAACAATAATAAAAAAATGGTTCATATAAAACCTATGCTTTTATTATTGTTGCTATCAGCATTAGTATATACGTTGTATTTAATTTTTGTAGATGTTCCTATGTATTATAATAGAAGCAAGAAATATTATAATAAACCTAAATATGAATTTAGAACTGGAGTTGAAACACTAAAAAAATGTAAAATTAAAACTGACATTAATTCATGGAAAGAGGAAGAAATTTGGATGTCAAGTTATTTCACATTAGGTGTTTGGTTGGTGTTTTCATTATTTATATGGAATAAAAATCACAATAATCTTTAATATTTTTCTAATTATTTATAAACGCAGTAATATCCTAAATTGTTTATGTATTAAATTAACAAAAAAATTGTTAAATTATTACTACATATTCTAAATTTTTTTTTTTATAATTTTCTCTTTAATATTTGTTTACTCTACTTCACCATCACTATCACTATCTTCATCATCGGTAGCAGCGCTCAACATTATTTTTTTTGGGTTTGAATCAGGGGTATCTGGATCAAGATTAAGCGGAGGGGGCGGTTTTTTTTTGAAAAGTTTACGTTTTTTGGGGGGATCGGGTATTTTAGGTGTGACCTCTTCTGGTTCAGGTGTTTCAAATGACTTTTCTTCCATTACAAGTTTAAGATGGTTGAATTGTTCAGAAACTTCATCGAGGTCTTTCCGAAGTTGGGCATCTGATTTCATTAGAGAAATATTGAGGAGTCGGTAGATCTCTATTGTCGCCCTATTGACATTGTCCATCGTTGGACCACTTATGAGAAAACAGTGAGTTTCAAATCCCCGAGAAGGATCGGGAGTCTTAATGTCAATATTACAGACAAACCGCTTCTTTATAGCGGTAATGGTGTTACCACCTTTCCCGATGACGATTCCACCGTGTTTTTGGGTGAATGGAACAGTTGCGAAGTTGTTAAAGGACATTTCCGAGTGGATGTGTATAATAAATCTAGATTTCTAAAATGTCGATCAATTTTGAGTTTTCTATAGATTTACTATCTATCTTTAAATATTATGATACATTAATATTTTATTTATATTTATAGAGATTCTTTTATAAGAATAAAAGTAAAAATGTATGAATGGATTTTTATATGTGGTATATTTTTCGCATTATATAATGCTTGGGGTATAGGTGCAAATGATTGTGCTAATTCTTTTGCTACATCTGTAGGATCAGGTGTTTTAACATTAAGAAAAGCAGTTTTGATTGCTGCTATATTTGAATTTAGTGGTGCTGTATTAATGGGTTCACATGTAACAGATACTGTAAGAAAAACTATAGTTGATGTAAATATTTTTAATGATAATCCGGGTGCTTTAATGTATGGTATGTTGTGTGCTGATTTAGCATCTGCTATTTGGTTAACATTGGCAACTTACTTAAAATATCCTGTATCTACAACACATTCAATTATAGGTGCTATTATTGGATTTTCTTTAGCATTTAAAGGTTCAGATGCTGTTGATTGGGAAAAGATAGGATTTATTGTATTAAGTTGGGTAGCATCTCCTTTACTTGCTGGTGTATTTGCTTTTGTAATATTTTATAGTATTCAATATTTTATATTCGGCAGCAATAAACCATTTCAATATACATTGATTTTATTTCCCATTCTTACATTTTTTACATTTTTTATCAATGTATTGTTTATTATATATAAAGGAACACCTAACTTAGATCTAGATGAGATGGAATTATGGAAATGTATTGTTATTTCATTATCAATAGGAATAATTACGGCATTGATGGCCCAGTATCTTTATATCCCATATGTTAAAAAGAAAATTAAAGAAAATGAAGATGGTGAATTACCTAAAATAAGTAGTTTACCTGAGGTAAGAACAAACAGTTATAGAGAAGCGACAAACACAATTCAATTAGAAGAAGTTGGTGAAACTGACACAGATTCTAACAATGAAGAACTAACTTATTCATATGATAACGAAAAGACATTAACTGAAAATATTAAAGAATGTAGAGAGTTTACGAATTATCTAGTAAGAAAGGAGAATAATAGATTAGTTAATGAATTACATAGTAATGCTGTCGATATAGATACACAGTCAGATCAACTATGTAGTTGGATTCAGATTATTACAGCATGTTTTTCATCTTTTGCTCATGGATCTAATGATGTCGCCAATGCTATTGCGCCATTAGCAACAATATATGCCATTCATAAAGATGGATATTTTAAGGAAACATCTGATATACCAATATGGGTTTTAGTATTAGGTGGTGTGGGTATAGTTATTGGATTGGCGACATGGGGATATAAAATTATTGATAGAATTGGTAGGGAACTTACTAAAATTACACCAAGTAGAGGATTTGTAGTAGAATTAGCAGCAGCAACTACTGTCATTATAGCGAGTAGAGCTGAAATTCCAGTATCTACAACGCATTGTCAAGTGGGAAGTATCTTGGGATGTGGTATGGCGGGAGGATTAAAAAATATTAAATGGTCACTTGTGAAAGGTATATTATTTAGTTGGTTTGTAACATTACCATTTACAGGATTTTTGTCTGCCGCTCTTTTTAGTTATGGATTTTATTCGCCCTACTCTGAATATGAGCATGATGTGTCCTCATTGTCAAATACAACTGTAGATATTTCGGGTTCTGGAGTTTTAGTGCTATAGATTTTCTATAGGTAATCTAAATAGAAATGAAAAATTGATTTCAAATTCTACCTTGTTTGTAGTTTATTCATCAGATCCCCAGAACAGAGCAAATAAAAACCCAGAAAAACTTACTTAAGGCGACAAACAACCTAGTAACAAAACAACAACCAAATCAAAATGTCCAGCAGTCACACTCAGCACAAGCAATTTCACATCGCCCCGATTGATCGTCAATTTGTTGGAGCGATGATTGGTGCTCGTGGATCAAAAATCAAGCAGACGGCATCGCAGACAGGTGTTGATTCAATTTATTACGATCGCACACAATCCCTTTTTAAGATTAAGGGAGGTGCTCGCGCATGTGAACGCGCGATAAATGCGCTCTCTGATCAACTCGCGGAACTCATTTCCAAGAAGATCCAGAGAAAGGTTCATTATAAGACTAACAAGTATTCGGCGACCGAAGATCGTAAGGCACCTAATAAGAAGTCTAATGTCGTCCCCAAAAAGCGTAATGCTTTCGCAGGTCTACTTGGTGAAGATGGACGGACCGTCGAGGAAATCGAAGAAGCAGACAGATTGGCGAAGGAAAAGGCGCGACAGGAGCGTCTCGCAAAGAAGCGCGAAAAGAAGCATGAACTCGAAAATGGGCGTAAGTTTATTGTAGGAGGAATTTCATGGGCAGATGACTTTGATAGCGACGAAGAGGATGATGAGGAATAGTTACTAAAAAGAAAACCAAAAACCCAAAAAATTATAAAACAAACAAAAACCCAAAAAAAAATATAAAACAAACAAAACCCCAAAAAAAAAATAAAAACAAAAACTCAAAAAAAATGTAGTTAGTAATCTATTTTTTTTCTATATATAGTATAATGGATAATTTCAAAAATCATATTAGAATAAGTGATAAAATGTTTAAAAATATGCTTAAAATTACTCATCCTATTAAAAAGGATTTTGAGGAGATATATTCCAATTTAACCGATGAACAAATACAAACATTAGTATTTTATAAAGGATCTGGTTACTATGGACTTAATCAATTGCTTTTTAATAATAAATTATATTTAACATTTGATAAATTGGCATCATTAAACGATATTATAAAGGCATCAAAAGATGAATATTTAAAAAAAATAAAGATACTAGATGATTTATTTTTTTATAAATCAAAAAAAAAAATAAAAACATTCCGAGGTATAAAATACGAGCATGCTGAAGAATTTAATAAATTAGATATTAATGATACATATTTATTTAAAAATTATATATCAACTAGTTTATATCCATCTCAAGCATTTAGTTTTTCAGCGGAATTAAACACAATAAATAAAAATAATAAAAAAACGAGAATATTATTAGAATTTGAATTACCTAAAAACTTTTCATTTTTTTATTTAACATGGTTAGATTATATAAATTATAATAATAATAATGTAAAAACAAATAAATCATTAAAAAAAAATAACATAAAAAAAAAATCGTCAAAGAAAAAACAAATTACAGAAGAAAGTTTAGGAGTAAGTGAATTTGAAATATTATTACCTAGAAATTGTTTATTTAAAATAGATAAAATATCCACGATTGATGAAAGATTTTTTACAAAATCTGGGAATACTTGGGGAAGTTATGAAAAATATTTAAATAATGAAAGTGGTTATAAAAAGATTAAGATTTACCATTTAAAATTTGTTGAAAGAAAAGAACCGACTTCATTAGATTTAGAAAATCCCGAAATAGATCCTCGCGGATTTGAATTAGATAATATATACTATATTCCTCCCAAACAGTCAAATATGTGGTAACACTAGAATAGATTCAAACAGCATCCGTTCAAAATTGATATATTTTTTTTTCTTTTATATTTAATAGACCCCATCCAGAATGGATACTACTTCTTTCCTGAACTCAACACGGCGATTTTGCGAATGTGATGAATGTATCGAATTAACAGACGACATAATTAAAGGGTATGTCGTATGTAAACAATGTCAAGAATATGACATCTTTTACGAACATGGTGGTATTACTACAACACCCATAGAATCAGAAGAGATATTTACTTATGATGAGAATGATATTAATAAAATTAGAGATATTAAGTATGATTATAAAGATGATATAAACAAAAAAATGACTAGTATTGTAACAAATGGCACTAAATTTTGGCGGATTGAATTTTCGGGATCGGGTATTAACAAGGGATATACAACAAAACCTAATGTAGTGTCAGTTAGAATACCAGGGTGTTATTACCCTTTCAAGCGTTATGATTTTGGTCAAGACTCAATGAGTGTTCTTTTTTTGAGAAATCAAGGTTATTTCTGTGTTTCGGATGGTCATGGAATGAAAGTGGCGGGTATGGAGATATCGTATGAAAGTCATAAATATGTATTGGAGGTTCTTACTAAGAATTGTGATGAAATTGAAAAACTTATTATAAATAATGAGACACTTAAACTACAAAATATGGTAAACGATTGGTTTGAAGATGTAGATCAAAAACTGTTGTATAAAGATAGTGTGACTAAGAAACATAGTATAGGTGGGACTACATTTACAGCAATTCAAAAAATAGCCGCAAAAGATGGTAATCTATATACTCTATCATATAATCTAGGTGATAGTCCATGTGTATCAATAAATGTAGAAGGATCTAAAGTGATTCTTAATGAAATAACAGAAGATCAAAATTGTGATAGTAAAGAGTGGTATGAAAGGTATTGTAATGTGTGTTATAAAAAAGGTGTTGAACCTTCAGATATTTATTTGAATAGGTTTAATTATAAGCAAGCAAATGGTAGGTATCAGAAGATACCGTGGGTAAATCACGGTTTATTACCTATAAAACCATTCAAGAAAGAGTTCAAAGGTGGGCGTTATGTTGTTACTGATAATGTTGAAACTATGAAACAATTTTATGAAGGTGCGCCTAGTGATTTTAAGGATTATCTTTATGAGGGTGGTTCTCAATCGGAAAGAGGGAAGAAATATAATAAGGAAAAAATTAGTAAAGGTGAATATCCTATGCAGAATTTTGGTAGCACTCTTATGGGAGCAGTTCAAAATTTGTATGGATTTGGAGACAAGGCAACAAAAATAGATTATCATATTATGACACAACCACATATGTCTATTATGAAGTTTAATAATTCTGGATTTGAATTTGTAGGATCCGATGGGGCATTTGATCCATTAACAGATGAAATAATCAGTGAAATATTTAGAGATCATGGTAAAGATACTATTGATACACTTAATGATATATTATTTTCTAAAATTAATGAATGTGCTAAAAAAGCGAAGTATCCTTTTCTAGGGTGCGTAAATTCTAACACTGGGAGTGTTCGAGAAATTGGGTGTTGGGACGATGTATCTTATTGGGTTATTAAGACAGAAGAAATAATTCAAAATGAAGTAATAAATGAGGATGTGATGTGGCTTACTGGATGTTAAAGGAATATATTATTTTATAGTATATAAATATAATGAATAATTTTTTATTATTTAGAATATTAGGTAATGATTTAAATGGAATACATGGTGATAATCAAACATATAATAATTTAAAATATACACTAGAATATGAACCTGAATTTAAAAATACTGATAAAATTTTTTTATTAAATAGGATTTATAATAAAAAAAAGAAGAATTTATATATTAATTTACTAAATAAATATAAAAAAAAATACATAATACTTGATTTTGATATTAATAAATTTAAGTCTATTGATTTATTAGATGAAGATAAAATACAAAATAAAGATATATCAAAAAAATTAATTCAATTTAATTTATATTTAATTAATAATAATGGTGCTCGTAATTTTTGTATAAATTATGGTAAGCAACAAAACTATAGATGGATTTTTCCTTTAGACTCAAATTCTTATTTTACTTCTAAGATGTTTAATGATATTATTAATAATATACAACATGATACCAAATATTTAATTATTCCACAGGTAAGACTTAAAAATGAAAATTTGAATAATGAATTTCTTATAGGGAAACAAACAATATCCTTTAAAAAAACTTTTGAACCACAAATAGCATTTCGTAATGATTGTGATATATTATTCAATAAAGATATACCATATGGATTTTCACCTAAAGCAGAACTTTTGAGAGTATTAAAAGTTAAGGGAGAATGGAATAATTGGGGAGGCGTATTAACTAATAATACCGGAATTAAAGATAGAACTTCTATAAATGTGAAAACACAAACGCTTTCATATGTAATAAGATTAAATCCATTTAGTAGTAATAATGATATAAATAAAAATTATTACAATAGAATTAATGGGTTAAAAAATTTAGTAGATAAAATAAGAAACGATAATACTATAGAAAATTATTCTAATTTAGAAAATTATTCTAATAAAAATAAATCTGATAAAATGAATAAAATTTATATTTTTGTAATATTAATATTAATACTAGTTATTATATTTTATTTAATAAATTTTTAACTACTATAATTATATTATTTTTTTTTTTTCAAAATTGATTTTAAGATCAATTTGTTATATATTTTAACAAAATGGCAGTCGCAGGAATTAAAGATTGGGAATCATACTTTCGTGGAAATCCGTCACCTTTAAAAAGCGCAGGTCGTTGTCTTGGGGCGGCAGATTACTATGTAGATGGAGAACATTATATCATTAAAATGGATGTTCCAGGGATAAAAATTGGAGATCTTAATATTTCAGTTATTGATTCTAAACAGATTATTATTAAGGGAACTAAAAATTGTGAATATGAACGTGGCGGTGAAGTAAATTATTTGTCATATGAAAGGGCACACGGTTCATTTACTCGTGTATTTAAACTTCTAGATAGTGTTCCATGTGATATCGGTTCAATTACTGCGGAACTAGTTGATGGTGTATTAAGTGTTTATATACCAGTAAATGATTATAATCCACCAAAACAAGTTGATATTCCTATTAAATATGTATGTCAATCAAATATTACTCTTCGAACTGAAGCACTTACACAGACTGAAGACACAAATGAAGTATCTGAAACAGCAGATCACAAACCGTGTCTAAGGAGGAGTAATCGCAATCGTAAAATTAATAGATCTTTGTCTCTAAACTAGAAATATGTTGGTGTTATTTTATAAAATTGATATATATATTTTTTTTTGTTTTGATTTAGATCATGTCTAACGAAGAAACTTCTAAAACGTGTTGTAAAGATCATTATCCTAGGTGTCCTTACACATTTACGCATCAAGCATTTGATGATTGTTTTAGGGGATGTAATGAACCAGGTATAGGATCTAGTAATTTTAGTGGAGGAAGTTGCGGTGCTTGTTCTTTAATTTGCCTGCCTATACATATTTTTAGAGATATAGTTTGTTGTGTTCCGTTGGTGTTTGGTTATATAAATTTACAAAAAGAATAATTAATATTAAGTTAAAATTGATATAAACAAATATTTTTTATTTAAAGTAACAATGTCTATGGAATTAACGCATTCAAAAAGTTTAAACGAATCAGTTGAGAGTATGGATTCTAAAACACCATTTGGGCAACTTATGGGTTTAGCATCACATATGTCTAAAGAGTTGGGTATTCAAGGTGTTTTAACATCATCCGATAATTATCAAGTTAAATTAGATTTATATATAAATGATATTCGTGCCAAGATTAGTGATGTATCTTATGAATTTACTGATACTTATAATTTAACTAATGCATTAATGCTTAAATGGATACTCACACAAAATTCAGAAATAAAGCATTGGTATTGTCGTGATAATTTTATAGTTGATGGAGGAAAAATAATTTATAATGATCTTTGGAATGGTTATAGATTATTTAAATATAATGATGTTTCAGATGGTATAATAGTAGAACTTGATACAGAATCAGCAAAATTTTATAAAGGTATTAAGGGAATTTGGAATCCGTTACAATATGAAGTTAGTGATCAAGATTATGAAAAATTTTGGGAATTAGTTGGTATTGAAGATTGGGATAATTTTTCTCCAATTGAATTTCTTAAGAGTTTAATGCTAAATCAAGGTATAATAGATAATGATAATAAAGATTCAATAATTATTTTTGGAACAAAAAGGGCAAGAAGTTTCTATGATTCTAAAAAATGGAATAAATATGGTGTGGATATTATTTCTACTGAAGATGAAACTAGATTTGAATATTTATCAGCAGTTAATGCTCATGAAAAAGCACCACAAGCAGGATTACAAATGTATGATTTATGTGCTACAATAGGTTATAATAAATATGTATACAAGGGATATAATACACTTACATTTAATCAAACATTGTATCATGAAATTGGGATTGAGCGTCTTATAGAAATTGTAACAGATGGAAGATATTTAGATAAAGTAAAATTTAAAGATGAGGAAGATTTCGATGAATATATTGAAGATATTAAAGATGAATTATATAGATATGAAGATGGACTTATTTCCAAAGTTAAGAAAGTATTTTATAGTATGATTTCTAATAATTAATAAATGTTATTTAAAAGAAAAATTGATTTATTTTTTTATTTAAAAATATATTATTATATTTATAAAATGAGTTGGATCTTTAATACATTATTTGGATGGGTAAATAAGGTTGATGATTATCGAAACAACTGGTGTAAGGATAAAAGAATGGGAACAGAACCTTCTAATAAAAAGGAATTTCATGTAAGGTTTTCTAATACAGATGCTGAAGCAGTTGATTTTGCTACAGAAACAGATATTATGATTGCTGATTTGGTTCCACCACAATCTATGATGAATTCTAGAGATACAATTATTGATAAATATTATGTATCTTGGCATTCTGTTGATAGTGAAACAGATAAAACACCTGGGGTTCCTGGAATAAACATGTTTAATGATTTTAAAGAGGCACTTGAGGAGTTTGAAAAAATGGTAGATGCTCCATTTGGAAAAACATTTATTATTATTCTTTGGGCATCAAATAATGAAATACTTCAAAAACTTCAATTGGGAGGTGTTAAGAATTATTCCGATTATAAAAATTCTATCAACACTATAAATAATTGGGTTAAGAATAACATTTATAGTGCGAAACTATTTGGAGAAACCATAGAAGATCTATAGTATTTCTATAACTATAGAACTATAGAACAAAAATTGAATTCATTTTTTCTTTTAAGATTTAGTCAGACTCATAGCAACCACATCAACAGACAAACACAAATACAGACAAACACAAATACAAACAAACCAGACAACATGAAGTTCTATGTTCCCAAGAAGAACCGCTTCCATGGTGTTCACTACCAAAAGAAGAAGTTGGCGATCCAGATCGAGACCGGACGGAAAAGTTGTCATAGC
>MDSZ01083481.1_pt1 | contig 11047 bp, 12 predicted proteins | sample 811201 | NCBI WGS metagenome assembly MDSZ01 (sample SAMN05326647, study PRJNA326480) | marine metagenome | isolation source: seawater | place: Indian Ocean: North | collected 2010 | reverse complement strand
TTATTATGTCAATAGAACCACTGTTGCCTTAGATAATGTGTTGGGTGAAGATAGTCTGTCTAAATTTACAACACAACATCCAATAGAAATGTATGTTGAAAATGCAGAGGGATTTGGTGGTGATAAAGAAATCATAAATCAATTTGGATTAGAAAATCGTAACGAGATAACTTTTGTTGTTTCTAAAGAGCGATTTCAAGAGATGGATAGTCAGATAACTATAGAAGATGGAACTGATACCACTGGTGGTTCTATTTTATTAGAAACTGGTACTGTAAATCAAAGTGAAAATTCTTCAGTACTCACAACTGTGTCTGGAGATAATTTTTACATTTTAATGGACACAGCAACAACTGATGCAGATAGACCACTAGAAGGCGATTTAGTATATCATCCAGTTCTTGCAAAAATGTTTGAAATTAGTTTTGTAGACCATGATGAGCCATTTTTTCAATTAGATAATAATCCAGTATATAAATTAAGATGTAAACAATACGAATACTCAGGTGAGGCACTTGATACTGGAATAAGTACAATTGATGAGATAGAGGATGATTTAAATGTGGCCACCTCTGATTTCCAATTTACTTTAGAACAATCAACCACCTATAATGAAAATATACAACTAGAATATTCCACACAAGATAGTACTGATTTACTATTAGAGGAAACGGATGGTGATAATATAATAGGTGAAGATGATACAACATCTGCAGGTGAAAGCATACTACTTGAAAATGCAGCAGACACAGGTAATCCACAATACTTAATTAATGAAGACTATATATTAGGAGATGCAGATACAGATAAAACATCACAAAATGAATTGTTTGAAACTCTTGATAATACAGTATTAGATTTTTCAGAAACAAATCCATTTGGTGACGTAGGGAGTTTATAATGTTAGGACAACAATTTTACCATGAATCAATTCGTAATGTAATTGTAGCATTCGGAACGATGTTTAATAATATACAAATAGTTCGTAAAAATAATAGTGGAACTGTAGTTCAAACTATGAAAGTTCCTTTGGCTTATGGGCCTAAACAAAAATTTCTAGTAAGATTAGATCAAGACCCAAGTGCAACAGGAGCAACAGCTATAACTTTACCAAGACTTGGATTTGAAATTGGTGGACTTACTTATGATCCTATTAGAAAAATGAATCGTGTTCAAAAATTTAAAAAAGTCAAATCTTCAAGTGGGCCAGGTGTACCATCTAATAAACTTGATACTCAATTTATGCCAGTGCCATACAACATGGATATTACTTTATATGCTATGTCAAAAAATTCTGATGATGCATTACAAATTGTTGAACAAATTCTTCCTTACTTTCAACCAGACTATACTTTGACAATAAATGACATGGCAGATATGGGGATTAAAAAAGATGTTCCTATTATCCTCACAGATGTTTCATATGAAGATAGTTATCAGGGTGACTTTGAAGCTAGACGAGCAATAATATATACCATGTCGTTTACTACAAAATTCTTTCTATATGGGCCAGTTACGTCTAGTAAAGTTATTAAAACTGTTCAAGTCGATCAATACGCAAACTTACCAGATGTTACTCCTACCAGAGAACAAAGATATACTGTTACACCTAATCCAATTACTGCTGATGCAGATGATGATTTTGGATTTAATGAAACGACATCTTTCTTTGAAGATGCAAAAAACTTTGATCCTGTGGATGGTACTGATAAAAGAAAATGATGAACTCAGATGACATAATAGGTCAAACTCTTGGAATAATAAAAAAACCAGAAAAAAATCTCACAAAAGAAACTCCAAGAGTTATTTCACCTATGAGTAGTGATGAAGATGATATTGAAAATGATTACAAATATCAAAGAGAAAATCTTTATAATTTAATTGAACGAGGTCAAGATGCAATTGATGGTATTTTAGATTTAGCAAAAGAAGGTGAACATCCTAGAGCATATGAAGTTGCTCTCAATGGTATAAAACAAGTTGCAGATGTCACAGACAAATTACTAGAACTACAAGACAAAATGAAAAAACTAAAAGAAGTACCAAACTCTGGGCCTAAAAATGTTACGAATGCATTGTTTGTAGGTTCAACTGCAGAACTCCAAAAAATGTTAAAGGATAAATCAGATGGCTGAGACTACCTATCTAGGTAACCCTAATCTCAAAAAAGCCAACGTACAACAAGAATGGACTGAAGAAGAACTTTTAGAATATTCAAAGTGTATGAACTATCCTTTGTATTTTATTGAAAATTATGTAAAAATTGTTTCTTTGGATGAAGGTTTAATTCCATTTAAAATGTATCCTTTTCAAAAAGAAATGGTTGGTACATTTCATAATAATCGTTTTACTATTTGTAAATTACCAAGACAATCTGGTAAGTCTACAGTGATGATATCTTATCTATTACACTATGCATTATTTAATCCAAGTGTCAATATTGCAATACTTGCAAACAAAGCAGCAACAGCCCGTGATCTTTTAGGAAGGTTACAACTAGCTTATGAACATTTACCTCAATGGTTACAACAGGGGGTTATGTCATGGAATAAAGGTTCTCTTGAATTAGAAAACGGTTCTAAGATACTTGCATCATCCACCTCTGCATCTGCTGTTCGTGGTGGATCTTATAATATAATATTTTTGGACGAGTTTGCTTATGTTCCATCAAACGTGGCAGAACAATTTTTTAGTTCAGTATATCCAACAATATCATCTGGTAAAACAACGAAGGTTATGATTGTTTCAACACCTCATGGTATGAATATGTTTTACAAAATCTGGACTGAAGCTCAAGAACAAAGAAATAGTTATATACCAATAGAAGTTCATTGGAGCGAAGTTCCTGGCCGAGATGAAAAATGGAAAAAAGAAACTATTGCAAACACAAGTGAACAACAATTCAATACAGAATTTGAATGTGAATTTCTTGGTTCTATAAACACACTTATCTCTCCATCAAAACTTAGAACACTAACGTATAAAAAACCGATACAATCTAATGCTGGACTTGATGTTTATGAACCACCAAAACAAGGTAATACATATCTTATAACTGCTGATGTTTCTAGAGGAACATCTAATGATTATTCAGCCTACATTGTGTTTGATGTTTCACAAGTTCCTTATCGTGTTGTAGCTAAATATAGAGATAATGAAGTAAAACCTCTCATATTCCCACAAAAAATATATCAAGTTGCACGTGCATATAACCAAGCTTTTGTTTTAGTTGAGGTAAACGATATCGGTGAACAAGTGGCTAATGCAATGCAATATGATATGGAATATGATAATATGATTATGGCATCAATGCGTGGTCGTGCTGGTCAAATATTAGGTGGTGGATTTTCTGGTGGTAAAGCACAATTAGGTGTGAGAACAACTAAAGCAGTTAAAAAAATTGGTTGTTCAAATATAAAACAAATGATTGAAGATGATAAAATTGTAATAGAGGACTACGATACGATTAATGAATTATCAACTTTCATAGTTAAAGGATCATCTTTTGAAGCTGATGATGGTTGTAATGATGATATGGTTGCTTGTTTATTTATTTTTGGTTGGTGTACAGATCAGACATACTTTAAAGAACTAACTAATAATGATATTAGAGAACAAATGTATAAAGAAAATCAAGATCAGCTTGAACAGGATATGGCACCTTTTGGTTTTGTTATTAATGGTTTAGAAGATGAAAATATTGGACAAGTCGTTGATGAATATGGAACAAGATGGAGTCCTATTGTTAGGCATGATGGTTATTCTAATTGGTAAGACGAGGACGTAAGGAAAGAATAGATTGGGATAGTATTGAAACACCATGTATAAAGGTGTGTAAAATTATAAATAAAATTTGTATAGGATGTCTAAGAACAGATGAAGAAATTAGTAAATGGGTTACATATACTGACGAAGAAAGAGCAAATATAATTAAAGAAATTCAATCAAATCGTTATCAAGCTTAATCCAACAGTTAGAACAAACTACTTTACATTCATTCATAAGCTTATGAACTTCTTTTCTACTATCATCACTTGTTCCAACGCGACGTGCTTTTTTTCTTATTTCAACATCATGGGGGTATAATTTTAAACACACAGTTTCACTTTCCCCACAATGAACACAGGATTCATCACCTAAATGATTGTTTAACCAAGCAACCCTTTTACGATAGTTTCTACGAGCTACTTTCTTGATTGTTTCTTTATATTTTTCATAGTGTTCATTTGTCATACTAGTATTTATAAGATTTATAACATATAAAAATGGGTTTTTAGAAACTTAATTTTTATAAATACTTGATAAGAATTATGATAATCTAAACGATTTAGAAGGAGTAAAACATCATGGCTTTTCTAGTCTCTCCTGGCGTTCAAGTTAATGAAATTGATTTAACGAATGTCGTACCTGCTGTTGCAACATCTATCGGTGCAATAGCTGGGGCCTTTCAAAAGGGCCCCGTTTCTTCTATAGTAAATATTACTTCAGAAGAAGAATTAGTAAAAATATTTGGTAAACCAAAATCAACCAGTAATCAGTTTGAAACTTTCTTTACTGCTGCGAACTTTTTAAAATACTCAGACTCACTTAAAGTAGTCAGAGCTGAATCTGCTATACTTAATGCTGGATCAAATTCTGGTATTCTTATTCGTGATGATGACCATTATCAAGCAAGTTTTGATGCTGGTCAAGGTAGTCATGGTGAGTTTGCTGCAAGAACTGCTGGAACATGGGGTAACTCAATAGGAGTTTCAATTTGTCCAAGTGCGAGTGCATATGAACAAGAGTTAGGTGGCAGTTATCTAACAGTTGGTGAAGATGCTGTTGGTGCCACATCAATCCAAGTTGATGACGTTGATGCATCTGGAAATGCATTTAATGTTGGTGACTTAATTTCATTTTTTTCAGATAGTGGTCACGATACACCAGTAGATGAATTTAATGAATATGAAGTTACTGCAATCGACACTAGTGCAAATACATTAACAATTCGTTTGAAAGATGATCCAAATGGTGCTGGACTACAAAACATTGTTCCAGATAATTCATATATTAAAAGACGCTGGCAGTTTTATGATTTATTTGATGGTGCACCAGGCACAACAGCTTGGGCAACAGCAAATGGTCGTGGTACAGGTGATGAACTTCACATTGTGGTTTATGATGCCACAGGTGATATTACAGGATTTGACAACGATGTTGCTGGTCAAAGAACAAGTTCAGTAATTGAAACATTTGGAAATATGTCAAAGAACCCTAATGCAAAAACTGCACAAGGTGGAAGTAATTATTACCCAGATGTAATTTTTGCACAGTCACAGTTTATCTACTGGACAGATCACATTTCTGCTGGTTCAAACTGGGGCACAGATACAACTTCAGCATACACTGATGTTGTTCCAATAGATGATGGTGTTCTCACTGGTGGAACAGACGATTATGCTCTAACTGCAGGTGAATATGAACTAGCATATGATAAGTTTAAAGATACCGAATCTATCGACATCAACCTAGTGATGGGTGGTAGAGGTGGTGGAGCTGGTGACACTGCTTCATCAATGGACACTCATGGAACAATGATTACATCTCTTGTAGAATCTAGAAAAGATTGTATAGGATTTGTTTCTCCATATCGAGCTGCTACAGTTGGAGTATCGCTTTCATCTACAGCAACAGAAAATGTAAAAGTTGCATTCGATGGACTACCATCATCATCTTATATGGTGTTTGATAGTGGATACAAATATATGTTTGATAAGTACAATGATGTATTTAGATTTGTACCATTAAATGGTGATACCGCTGGTCTTTGTGCATTTACCGATAGTGTACGAGATGCGTGGTTCTCTCCTGCAGGATTTAACAGAGGTAGAGTGAGAGGTGCAGTTAAACTTTCTTACAATCCTACATCTGCAGAAAGAGATATTCTTTACCGTGCAAGAGTAAATCCAGTTGTTAATTTTCCTGGCCAAGGTGTAACACTCTTTGGTGATAAAACTGCTCTTACAAAACCAAGTGCATTTGATAGAATTAACGTAAGACGATTATTTTTAGTTTTAGAAAAAGCAATTGCAACTGCAGCTAAGTTTCAACTCTTTGAATTTAACGATGAATTTACAAGAGCACAGTTTAGAAACTTAGTAGAACCTTTCTTGAGAGATGTTCAAGGTAGAAGAGGTATATCAGACTTTAGTGTTGTGGCTGATGGTACAAACAATACAGGTGAGGTTATTGACCGAAATGAGTTTGTAGCTGATATATTCATTAAACCTGCAAGGTCTATTAACTTCATTACTCTAAACTTTATAGCTACGAGAACTGGTGTAGCATTTAGTGAGATAGGAGGTTAATCATGGCTAATATAGATGACTTTAAAGCAAATTTAATCGGTGGTGGTGCAAGAGCTAACCAGTACAGGGTAACAATTACTCCACCAGCTGGAATTGCGATAGGACTTGATGTAAGCAGAACCTCTTTCCTATGTACTGCTGCAGCATTGCCAGGATCTACACTTGGAACTTTTGATGTGCCATTTAGGGGTAGGATAATTACCATAGCTGGTGATAGACCTGCATTTCCTGATTGGACAACAACTTTCTACAATGATACAGACTTTATGATTAGGAATGCAATGGAAAGATGGAATAACGGTATTAATGATTTTGCAAATAATACTGGTGTAACTTCACCAGCTGATTACCAAACTGATTTAACGGTGGAACAATTAGATCGCGATGATTCAATCCTTAAAACCTATATTTTAAGAAACTGTTTTCCATTAGTTGTTGGAGAGATTGCATTGTCCTCAGCTGAAGCAACAGAAATTGAAACCTTTGATGTAACTTGGAAGTATCAACACTTTGAGGCTTCTGGTGTAAACTTCTAGTTCTAAACCTACTAAATAATAAACAACAGTAGGAGATATTATTATTATGGCTGAGTTATTCGGTTTTAAATTTGAGAGAGTAAAAGACGGCAGTTCAAGAGAACAATTCACTGAACCTAGTTCTGATGACGGTACTCTTGAGACTGCTGGTGGTGGGTTTTACAGCCAGCTTCTAGATACAGATGGTAGAGAACGAACCGAACAAGACTTGATTCGGAGATATCGTGATATTGCACAACAACCAGAGTGTGACAGCGCTATTGAAGATATCATAAACGAAGGTATTGTTTCAAACGAAAAAGACCAAGCCGTTGCTATTGAATTAGACAATATAGGATATACTAAAAAAATAAAAGACCGAATCAGAGAAGAATTTGACTCGGTCTTACGACTTCTCGATTTTGATACAAAAGGTCACGACATATTCAGAAGATGGTATGTTGATGGTAGACTTTATTATCATAAAGTTATTGATATGAAAAATCCAAGAAGAGGTATACAAGAACTTAGATATATTGATCCTAGAAAAATCAAGAAAGTAAAAGAGACAAGAAAATCAAATAAAAACACTGGTATACCGATGGTTGAAGGTGTACAGCATTATTACATTTACAGTCCTAAAGGAATAAAAGCGGGAACTAGTGAAGGTATTAAAATATCTCCAGACAGTATTACATATGTTCCAAGTGGATTAGTTGATGCAAATAAAGGTCATGTTCTTTCTTACTTACACAAAGCAATAAAACCTGTCAATCAATTAAGAATGATTGAGGATGCACTCGTTATCTATCGTATATCAAGAGCACCAGAGAGACGTATTTTTTATATTGATGTGGGTAACTTACCAAAAATTAAAGCAGAACAATATTTAAAAGATGTTATGAATCGTTATCGTAACAAACTAGTGTATGATGCATCCACTGGTGAAATACGAGATGATAGAAATCATATGTCAATGTTAGAAGATTTTTGGTTACCAAGAAGAGAGGGTGGTAGAGGTACAGAAATAACTACTTTGCCTGGCGGATCTAATCTTGGTGAAATTGATGATATTAATTATTTCAAACAAAAACTTTTTAGATCACTAAATGTTCCCATATCTCGTATGGAAGCAGAACAAGGATTTAGTCTTGGACGTTCAACAGAGATCACAAGAGATGAACTTAAATTTACTAAGTTTGTACAAAGATTGCGTAAAAAGTTTACGCCTTTGTTTACTGATATATTAAAATCTCAACTTATTCTCAAAGGTATTATCACTTTAGAGGATTGGACAAAAATGAATCAACACATTCAATATGACTTTTTACAGGATGGTCATTTTGCTGAGTTGAAGAAAGCAGAATTACTTGAAGATAGAATTAATGCTTTAGGTAGTATAGAGTCTTACATTGGTACATTCTTTAGTAAAGAGTGGGTACAGAAAAACGTACTAAATTTCACAGATGCTGAAATTGATTCAATGCAGAAACAGATTAATAAAGAAGCTGGACTTGATCCAGAAGATGGTGGAGTTGATATACCACAAAATACTGATGGTATTACTCGTTATCCATCACAAGATGGTGAAGTGATACCACCAGATGACGTAACAAAATATGATGGTGGACAACCACCAAAAGATAATGGAGAAAACTAATGAGTGCAAAAGAATTTGTAGATGCCTTACAACAAGGAGATAATCTAGGAGCTGAAACAGCATTTAAAACTGTAATGAGTGATAGAGTAGGTGATGCACTAGAACTTAAAAGAAAAGAAGTAGCTGGTACGTTTGTAAAAAATCATATACCAGAGGTCGAAGATAATCCAGAAGTAGAGGAAAATGAAGAAGTTTCATCAGATTGACTTACCTGAGAAGGATGAGCACAAAAAAACAAGAGAATATAAAAAACTTTCTCCGAAAATGAAGGAGGCGGTTGATAATATTTTTGCAAAAATGGATGCTAAACCTTCCGATTTCCTAAATACTTTTGAAAAAACTATAAAAGAAATATCTAGAAAGTATAAGGTGCCAGAAAAGCAACTTATGGGATATTTTGAAAAAGAGATGTTAGCATTCTGAGGAGTAAATAATGGCTTTTGCAACAAGAACACTGAGAGATACAGTCGTAAATGCACCTGGCGCTGGTGGGAATGTTACGATATTACTAGACATTGACAACGATACTGCATCAAATACAGCCTTAGATGCTGATGGACTAGACGGATTTGCAAACGGTGCGAAATTAGACATAGCAAGAATACAGTGGGGTTTGACACAGGGAACTGCTGCAGCAAACACAGGTGATGTAGAAATAAAATTCAAAGGTGCATCATCAGATACGACTGCAATTAGACTTGCTGGAACAGGTTATTACGATGGTTCTATGGGTTTAATAAAAAATAACGCAACTAATACTACTGCAACTTCTTCAGATATACTTGCAGACACTAGAGGAACATCTGGCTTTGTATTAATAGAGTTTAGAAAAGATGTCAACTATACAACTTAGGGAATAATACTATGGGATACACTTTAAAATTAATATCTGAACACATAGAACAAGATACTGATTATCTAATCGAAGCCAAAGAAGATGGTAGTAAAGATTATAAAATAAAAGGTATCTTCATGCAAGCGGATATTAAAAACCGAAATGGCAGAGTATACCCTTCAGAAGTACTAAATAAAGAAGTAAAAAGATATAATAAAGAATACATTAGTGAAAAACGTGCATTTGGGGAACTTGGACATCCAGACGGCCCAACTGTAAATCTAGAGAGAGCATCTCATATGATTACTGCACTTTATCCTGATGGTAAAAACTTCATTGGTGAAGCTAAAATTCTTAGTACACCAATGGGTAATATTGTAAAGAATCTAATGGACGAAGGAGCTAAGCTCGGAGTTTCATCTAGAGGCATGGGAAGTTTAGATCAAAAGAATGGTGTGAACTATGTGAGAAATGATTTTTATTTGGCTACAGCAGCTGATATAGTTGCCGATCCATCTGCTCCAAATGCTTTCGTAGAAGGTATTATGGAAGGTAAGGAGTGGGTCTGGAATAATGGTTTAATTAAAGAAGCAGATATTTCGGACATAAAACAAAATATTGAAGATAATAGTAAAAGAAACAATTCAAAAGCAAACAGTCTAGAGTTTGCTAAGTTTCTTCAAAAGCTATAATTTTATAAATAATAGTTAACAAACAAGGAGAAAATCCCCATGGCTAATGAACTAGATCAAACCATTGAGGAATTGGAAGCAGAGGTGCTTGAAGAGCTTGAAGAAGCTAAAGCCAATGGCGACACTGATGCTCCTACAAAGGGGGCTGTAAAAGCAGACCCTATAGATACCTCAGTTATGAAATCTGCAGAGATAGATGACACAGGTGCACCTGTGGTTTCACCAACTCAAAAAGATTCTGGTGCTAAAAAAGTTGCTGCTAAAGCAAAAGAAATTAGTGGTGATGCACAACAAAAGGGTGAAGGCCCCCCAGATAAAATGGACACACCTAATGATGGAATGAAGAAAGTTGCAAAACCTCTTGCAGCTGGAGATCAAGTAGATCACGAAGGTGACGAATTATCTGAAATGCAAAAAATGGAAATGATGAAAAAAGAAATGGCAAAAATGACCAAACAGGAAATGATTAATGCCATGGCTGAAATGATGAAAGGTTCTAAAAAAGAGAAACTCATGGCAATGTACGGTGGTATGCAACGTGCCATGGAGATGGCAAAAGACGATATGGATGAAGAGTCCAAAGCTAAGTCTGAAGCCGTAGAAACTCGTTTGAAAACCATTGACGTTTCCGAGCATGTTGAGGCTCTTATGACAGGTGAAGGTGACCTATCAGAAGAGTTTAAACGTAAGGCAGCAACAGTATTTGAAGCTGCTGTTAAATCAAAAGTACGTTCAGAAATAGAGCGTATGGAAGAAGATTATAAAACTGAACTGGAAGAAAATATAAACGCAACAAAAGAAGAGTTGACTGAAAAAGTTGACACATATCTAAACTATGTTGTCGAAGAATGGATGAAAGAAAATGAACTTGCTATTGAGCGAGGACTAAAAGGTGAAATCGCAGAAGATTTTATTTCTGGTCTAAAACAGCTCTTTGAAGATCATTATGTTGATGTTCCAGATGAAAAATATGATGTGTTAGAAGCACAATCAGA
>MDSZ01157681.1_pt1 | contig 11048 bp, 6 predicted proteins | sample 811201 | NCBI WGS metagenome assembly MDSZ01 (sample SAMN05326647, study PRJNA326480) | marine metagenome | isolation source: seawater | place: Indian Ocean: North | collected 2010 | reverse complement strand
TCTGGTTCAGTTTGGGTGTACAAATGGAGTAACGGTACAAACTTTACAAGTGGTTCTTGGAGTCTTCTAGGAAGTAGATTTGATGGTGGTAATTATGATAGGATAGGTAACATAGTTTCTTTGAATGATTTTGGTAATAGAATTGCTTTTTCTTCTCAGAATATTCAAAATAGTTATCATGGTGAAGTACAAATGCATTCTATTGGTGAAATAGATTATAACACTTTACATGTAACTATAAGTGATGATATAAGTGGTAATGATGCTAGTTTTAATAATGTCGATATAGAATCTCTCAATGTTAACTCCTTAAAACTACCTGTTGTATCTACAGCACCATCTGATGCACCATCTATTGGAACTATGAAATTTAATACAGGAGATAATAAACTTTATATTTATACTGGTAGCACAGATGGTTGGAAATCATATTCCCCAGATTAAATATATATCAGGATTGTGTACTTAAATAAATATTTTAAATTATTAATGAAAAATATTTAAAACAATTATTGATAATAATATTATATGAGTCACAAGAAAAAAAAGCATAAACAACCAAAAAATCAACAAAAAAATCAACAAAATACAGATTTACCAATACCTGAACCTATATTAACATTAAGAAAAAATGTTGTTAATACATCAACAACCCCTCCCACAGGAACATTAATTATAATTGATAATTTTTATAATAATCCAATGCAGACGAGAGAATCCGTTTTAAAACAAGAATTTAAGGTTAGAGGTAACTATCCTGGTGTAAGAACTGTTAGTTTTGCAACAAAAGAATTAAAAGAAATTATACAACAATATGTTTATCCTTTTGGTGGTAGAATAACAATGTTTCCAACTGAAAAAAATGATAAAAATTATAATGGTGCTTTTCAAATTACATCTTGTAGAGACAGGTCTTGGTTTCATGTAGACAGCTGGAATAATTGGGCTGGTGTTCTCTATTTAACTCCTAATGCTCCTGTAAATGGTGGTACAGGATTATACAGATTTGAAGATGGGACTAGATTTGATTTTGAACAAAAAATTAGAAAAAATGAAGATGCGATAAATAATTCTACAACTGATTTTAATAAATGGGAATTAGTAGATAAAGTTGGAAATATTTTTAATAGATTAGTTTTATTTAATGCACATCATTTTCATTCTAGTATGGATTATTTTGGACATAATTTAGAAACAGGTAGATTATTTCAAGTTTTCTTTTTTTCAACAGAAAATGACCCTTTAGCTGAACAAGCACGTAAAATGGGTGTATCAATTCATTAAATAATAGTTTAAATTTAAAATTATTATTTAATCTATGCTTTTAATATTGGGAGTTTGCCATTGAGCATGTGCGGCCTCTGATTTCTCATGTTGAGGTCTATCATCGGTATAGTAATACATAGCAATTGAAAGACGTTCTTTACCATCTGGTCCCAGCCAAGGGCTTAAATGACCATGATATCCGTCGTCAGTTGTTCGCATAATAACAGCTCTATTAAAAATAGGTGCTATTTTTTTTTCACAACTAGTCATATCTTTATTCCATAATTCCAAGTGTCCATTATATTCTTCTTTATATTCACTGTTTAAATATAATAACAAATTTAATCTTCTATATTTTTTAGTTAATCTATGTCTATTAAAATCAGCATGAATATTTAAATATCCTCCATTTTTAATTTTATGTATACCTCCTCCCATAGTAAATTCATCGGCCTGTAAACCATTTATACCTGTTATATCTTCTAGCCATTTTAATACCTGTTTTGAATTTAAATAATCTATAAGATTATATGTCAAACTATCTTTTTTTACATTTCTCATTTCACAAGCATACTTATTAACTTGAACAGATTCCATACCATAAATGATAGCATGTCTAAAATAATCTTCTGGCATACTTCTTAATTCATTTTCTACACCATTTAAAACATTATTATCTATGAAATTATCTATTGTTACATAACTAAAAGGTTTGGCTTTTATAAAATCATTATTTAGAGTGTTTAAATCTAAAGAAGATAGTTTTGTTGAAATTTCCTTTCTACCCATTAATAGATTTTTATAATTTTGAAAATCACTATTATAATCATACATTTCTATATCATCTATTTTTGTTGGAGAGATTTTGAAATTACTATTTATTTTTATTCTTAAAATTCCTCTATAATTTTCATGGGTAAACAAATCAAAATTAATTTGAGATTGATGGTTTCGTATCAAATAATATACAAACTTCCATACATCTCCTGTCCAAGATTCTCTGTATTTTAAAATACCGTTTTCATAAACATGTTTAATAGGTATTTTGTGTTGTTCTCGTTCATTTAAAGGCAACACATCATCTAAAAATATGAGTCCATTTTTATTTAAACAATCTATTGAATTATTAAAATCTCTTAAAACATAATCTGCTTGATGCATTCCATCTATAAATATTACATCATAATTATCGTTATTATCTACAAAAAATTCATCACTAGTTTTTTTTATAATTCTAATATCATTGCATACAGGGTCAGGGTCTACACCTGTTTTATCGCGTATATTTACATTTTGAAATGTAAACCCATGTTCCACACCAATTTCTAAATAAGATGTATAATTATCAATACTATTATTTATTACACTGTGTCTCGTTGAAAAACTATCAGTATTAGGAGTGTTATCTACCTGTGAATTTATACCTAAATCAAATGTAACACCACTACCCACATCAACACTTTTATAATTATTTTTTACATAAGTTTGTCCAATATCTAAATTAATAGTATTATCATCATTTATTTCATCTACTTCTTCAATTTCTAATGTAGACGAATTTCCGTAAAATATTTCATAATTATCTGTATATTTACATATTAACTTAAAATATCTATCCATTTCTAAATCTGTAGTTTTAGAAGAAAATCCATAACATTTCATTCTTCCGTAACCCTTTTCTTCCAATTTTGCAATTAATTCATCACTTGTGTGTTTATTGGATAATAACATAAAATCATTTCTTGGATTTTTGTATAAATTTCCTATTCTTTTATTATTTAATGCTTCTAATCCATACAAAGCATATTGTTTATCATAATCGGGGTTTACTACTGTACTGCATACTTTATGTTCATAATTTTTTCTTTTCCATATTTGGCTCATATCTTTCTCAATATACTTTTCGTCTTCATAAGCATTCTTAGATTTCATAATATCATTTACTTTATATAATTCGTAAAACATTGGTCTTATCCAATAAGGACCCAATCTATTTATTTCATTATTTCTAATCAAAGAAAAATTATTATTATTATCATTCATAAATTGAATATACCCTAATTTGTGTATTTTTGCAACCTTTGTATTACACACAGTTCTTAATAATATTTCAAAATCGTCACAAACTGGTAAAAATTCGCTATAATTTTCTAATTCCATTAAAACTTTTCTTCTCCACATTCTAGGATGGTTTGGTAAACATACTAGATGACTAGATGTTATATTATTTATACCAGGACATGCACATACATCTAGCCATTTACCTTCATATTTTTGTTTATAATAACATACATTACCCTTTCCCAAATGGTCACCATAACAAAAATTACGCCAATCCTCATATACATTCGCAAAATCAGAGAAAACAAACCCTATTTGTTTATCACTTTCAAATACTTTTGTTGCATCTTTTAATAAATCTGGGACAATTATATCGTCATGGTCTAATTCCAATACATATTTACCTCTACATAGTGCAACTGCTTCATTTTTTACATTTCCAATACTACCACTATTACCATTCCTATTGTATAAACGTATTCTTTTATCATTTACAGCAATTGTTTTTAAAAAATTAAAATGAGAATCGTCTGGGGAATCATCAAGTATTACCCACTCCCAATCTCTCATCACTTGTAATTTTAATCCCTCATATGCCCGTTTTATTTTATCAAAAGAATTATAACATGTTGTAAATATAGAAAATACTGGTCTAGTTTCTTCTCTTTTCATTAGAGCATTATAAATATAACAACAATTAACATCCTTGTTAAAAGAACCTAAATCTTTAATTTCTTTTTTATGCATCCATCTATTTCTTAATCTAGGAACTAAATCATTGTCTATTATACTGTGATATTCACTTGCATTATTACCATATGTTACCAATACTTGATAATTAGGGTCAAACATATTATTTATTTTATGTTTGTCACCTGGAGAGATAATTTCCACGGTACATTCTAGTTGTTTTTCATTATCCGCAAATTTTTTATCTATATAACTGTACTTTTCATCTCGCATTAAATAAACAAAGGGATATTTACTCATTATAGGTTATATTTTATATATTATGTTTAAATCGTAATTTATTATTTATTTTTTATAAATTTATAGTTTTATAAAAAATATTTTGGAGAGATAATTAATTTGTTTTTCGCTAGTTCCCTTTTTTATGTGTTTTTATTAATTTTCTAATACCATCTTCTAAATGCGTTGTTATATTCCATCCCAAGCTCTTTAATTTAGAGTTTGTAATATAATACCTTTTATCATTAAATGGTCTATCTTCTATAAATACGACATTATCATTAAAAATTGTAGATGTTTTTAGTAAATTATTACTGGATATATTTTTGAATATCATTTTAGCCAATGAAAGAATAGAATATTCCATATCTTCATCACATCCTATATTATATATTTCACCCTCCTTGCCTTTTTCTAATATTTTAATAAAAGCATCCACTGTATCATAAACATGTAAAAAACCCCTTACACAAGAACCATCCCCTTGTATTGTAATTTTCTCTCCATTCAACAATTGTTGAATAAATTTAGGAATTACTTTTTCAGGATATTGGTTCGGACCATATACATTATTACCTCTAGTAATAATTATTGGCATTTTAAAAGATTGTATATATGATTGTACCAAAGATTCAGCCGCAGCCTTTGAAGCAGCATATGGATTTGTAGGACAAAGTATTGAATGTTCTGTTTTTTTGTTTTCCTCTATATCTATCATTGATTCACCATACACCTCATCAGTAGATACGTGTATAAATCTTATTATTTTATTATATTTTCTACAACATTCTAATAAAGTATGCGTACCAACCACATTATCTTGTGTATATTGTAAAGAATCTGTAAAAGATGTTTGAACATGAGATTGAGCAGCAAAATGTATTACAGTATCTATTCTGTAATGTTCTAATACATGTGATAATAAATCTGCCGAACAAATATTTCCTTTTATCAAAGAATATCTATCACTATTACGAATATTTTCATCGATGTTATTTACATTCGCACAATAATACATTGCATCTATGTTAATAATATTGATATCTGGGTATCTATTATAAAATAGATTTATAAAGTTTGAACCTATAAAACCACAACCTCCTGTTACTAATAAATTTTTTGTTCTGGAGAGATAATTTTTTTCTTTTTTTTGTGCATTATCTATTTTTACATAATTTATTAACATTTCTTTTACAGAATCTTTAATATTTTTGACATTTGGGAAGAATCTTTCTAATTTTGATGTATCTAAAAAATTATTACTTCTTTCACTTGCTAATATTTTTGATTGTTCTTCACTAGTAAAATTTTTCCATGTAAAATCCTTATCGACTATTTCTTTATACATTTCTAATATTTCGTTATGACTTATTAAACCCGGATTTGTCAAATTAATTGTACCTTTCATTTGTTTTTTCATCATTTCTAAAACAATAGGCAATAATTCAGGTAAAACTGTCATTGAATTTTTTATAGAGCAAATTTTATCATAATTTGTTATTTTTGTAATGAAATTTCTAGGATTATCCACATTTGTTATCGGCATTCTAATTCTTAAATTTAAACAATATTCACTATTCAACAATGACATTAATTTATCTGTAACACCCTTCACTGTAGAATAACTTGACCCAAAAAAATTTGCCTCATCCTTTTCTGTAAATCCTTTTTCTTCGCTTTCAAATTTATGCTCTTTATCATATTTAAATATACATCCCGTCCCTAAATATGTAAAGTGAACAAATCTATTAGATTTATTATAATTCTGACAAGCTTTAGCTATTACTAACGGTGCAAGTAAATTATCTCTAATATTATCTTTTAATTTACCTGGTTTTTCAAGATAATCTATTGTGGAATAATTTATACCATTATAACAACCATGCGTTCTTCCAATAAAAGATATCACATGACTCGGACTATGATTTATCAAATCGTTCATAACATCCATATAATTATTCGCTCTTTTTGTAGAACAAACATAAGTTATGTCATTATTTTTTAATATTTCGCAAAATTGACCACCAATCCATCCTTTACCGCCATAAATCAAAACATTCATTATAATTATTTATAAATTAAATATTTTAAGTATTTTTTCTTTTATTTGGTGTTGAATATTAAATGTCTTACAATATTTTAAGAATTTCACGCAAAATTCGTAATTATCTGATTTGATATTATTTAAATAAAACTGTAAATTATGATTAGTCATATTTATATAAACCGGCAAAGCATGTTCTGCCCCAAATAATTTTAATAAAACTTCCATTTGTTTATCAAATTTTTGTACATAATTATATATTATAAACATTTCAGAATATAACGAATGGTCATAAATATGATTTATTATAAATAATTTATGAGGTTTATCTTCCTCTCTTAATTCAGTCAACATACTGTAAAATAAATCAGCCTGTTTGAATTCATTTCTTTCTCTACATAGTTTTATTAATTCATACATTGCTTCTTTTCTACTTGTATCATATTCATATGATCTTAACCACCAACATTTAGCTTTTTCAATATCACCCATATCTTTATACATATTACCAATTTGATAACAACTCCAGTATCTTTCTTGTTCCCAAGTTTTAGTATCATTTGCACATTTCGTATACCATTCTATAGATTTATCCCAATTATCTTTACTAGAAAATCTAAAACATTCTCCAGCATAAAAACAATATCTCTGTTTCAATACACCGCCCTTATTATAAGCTTCTACTAATTTTTCAGCATCATGTAAAAATTTATCCTGTCCTTGTTTATTTCTAGCACTAACTACAACATTCGTTTTAACGTGGTAATCTCCCTCCAAGTGTCTTGTTGCAAATTCCTGACGACATCCTATTATTTCATGCATTACACCTGAATAATACCAATCTAAATTATTATCTACAAGACATAATCTTTTCCAAGATATTCCTGTACCAAAATTTAAATGATAACCACTACCAAACTTTAAATTTGCTATGTTTACTTTACCATATATTCTATCATCAGCATCAAAAATTAATACAAAATCTGATTTACCCTTTGCTAATTCTAATGCTTTTGTCCTATTATAACCAAAATCTTTCCATGGAACATCATGTAGTTCACCGGGTATATTTTGTTCTTTAAAAAAAGTATTAATTATGTTTCTTGTATCGTCACTAGACCCTGTATCACATATAACCCAATAAGATATCTTAATTGCATTGCATATATTTTCGAGAGTACCAGCGATAATGTCTGCTTCGTCTTTAACTATCATATTTAAGCAAATTTTCGGATTTTCCATATAATTAATTATTTATTCATTTTTTAAATAAAAATATATATTATTAATATAAATATGGCATTTTGTAGATTTAATTATGATGAGAGCAGAACTGTAAAAAAATTACAAGAATCAACGGGTCCTGGAAGATATGCACTAAATATGCCTGGGACTGGTCCTAATCCGTGTTTTTTCAATGACCCACAAATAAGAATGCAAACATGGGGTGCAAATTTACACAGTGTTATTAATGGTGCACCAATTGATATCGATAGTGATTTAAAAGGGCGATTCAGAAAATTAACAAAATATAATACCCCCCACAATTTCCCTACACCAAATACACAAAAAAATGAATATCCTACATGCGGAAGTGCTTTAACTGACCAATCAAGAGCTACACATCCTGCTTGGCAATATAGAGCCTTACCACAAAATAGAGAATATCCTTTATTTTTCAACCCCCAAGAAAATACATGTTTACAATTCCATAATAATTTAAATACAAGACTTTTAGAAAAAGATAATTATGTACCAAAAATACCTTGTCTAAAATAAATTTATATTTTAGTATTTAAAATATATATTACTTATATATAAATGGCCGAAATTGCAATACCTCTAGCAGTATTAGGAGCTATGTATATTATCTCAAATAAAAATGAAAAAGTAAAACCTGCTAATTCTAAAAATATAATAGAAAATTTTAAAAATAATACATTGCCCAATTTAAAAAAACCAGTTGTAAATTATCCTATTGAAAAAAAAGATGATTTATTAAATCAAACAAATGTTCAAACTTATTCTGGATATAAAAATAATACAGATAATTTATACCAAATATCTGGTTATGAAAAAGCTTTAGCAAATGCTATGAGTGAAAAAGTAGAACAATTTGAATCTTTAACTGGTAATGTTGTTAATCCCAATAATTTTAAACATAATAATCAACAACCTTTTTTTGGGGCGAAAACAACACAGAATATTGAAAAAGGTTATGAAGGATTATTAGATACATATACCGGTATGGGAAGTCAACAAAACCAAAAACAGGCACAAGCCCCATTATTTAAACCAGAATCAAATATGACACATGTTCATGGTACACCTATTTCTACTGATTTTATCCAAGAAAGACAAAGGTCAGTATTAACACACAAAATGCATAATGTAAAACCCTGGCGCTCTATTAAAGTTGCACCTGGATTAGATAAAGGATACACAAGTGAAGGATTTGGAGGATTCAATGCTGGTATGATGGAAAGGACAAAACAAAATATGCCAAAAACAGTCGATGATTTACGTGTTTCTACAAACCCAAAGGTTACCTATGGCGGACAAATGTTAGGTGCATACGCACCTAAACAACAACAATCTGTAGAACTTCAACCCAAGGTAAGTAAAAATAGACCAGATACTACATTTGAACACGGGGAATCAAGATGGTTTACCACAACAGGTATTGAAAAAGCACAAAAAGCCAGAAGTTCTGTTATTTTGCAACCTGAAAACAGAATAACAACCACTAGAGAATATTTTGGAAATGCTGCCGATAGAGAAGGCGAGGGAACATATCAAGCTGGACACTTTAGACAATCTCATAAACAACAATTAAAATCTGAAAATGTTGGTAGTGCTGTCAAAGAAGGAGCATGGGGAAACTCTGATAGTAATTATGGGAAAAAGGGATTTAATGCCAGACCCAATGCTAGAATGTTAACAAGCGAACGTTCATCTTTAGGAATAGCTGGAAGTGTTGTAAGTGCATTAACAGCACCACTCCTTGACTTACTTAGACCCACTAGAAAACAAAATGTTATTGGAAATATGCGACCAATGGGTAATGTTCAAGGTATTAATGGAAATCACGCAGAACCTGTATGGAATCCTAACGATACTCCTGCACCAACCATTAGAGAACAAACTGAAAATACCAAACATATGCTAATGGGAGGTGGAAAACAAAGAGATGGTTACACGACAACAAAACCAAGACCCGTTGCTCAAGAAAGAGACTCCACATCTTGTTATTATGGTGGAAATATATCTGCTCAAGGAGGAACTACTAAACCTAGACCATATGACGCAGACTATAACGCTAGATTAAATCCTAATAAAGAAATTGTATCAAAAGTTGATAGATATAATATTGGTAACCAAAGTTTGGGTTCATACGCACAAAATATAACCACTTTCTCAAATACTGCTACCAATTGCACACAATTATATCCTAATATGTCAAAAGCATTACCTAGTATGCAAACGCATGGAGAAATTTCAGGTAAAAATACTAGAGAGAGAGCAATTGATTGTCAAAGAAATAATCCTGCAATGGTTCAGGCCTTTAACCAGAACCCATACTCTCACTCCTTACAAAGTTGGGCCTAGAATAATTTTATCTAATATATAATAAAATTATTCTTCATTAAATATTTTTATATTTCATTATACTTAATACACATTTATTTTACATTTATTTTTATCTCTTTTTTGTTCTTCTTTTTCTCTTTCTCTTTCTTCTTGTTTTTTTCTTAAGTTTTCTTTTTCTCTTTCTTTTTGTTTTTTTCTTAGGTTTTCTTTTTCTCTTTCTTTTTGTTTTTCTTCTACGACGTTTTCCTCCACCCGTTTTTTCTTGGGGGACGCATTTGCATGTAGATTGGGGAGACACTTCCTGTGCCTCAGTCGCCGCAGCTTGACCTTGCACGGGTAAAAGCTCATCTCTCCTCTTCTTCGATTTACATTTTTTACCACATAATTTTAAAATTACCATACCATCTACCTCCGCCGTCGGATCCCCACCTTTATTTATTTGATTGTTTAAAAATCCATTTACCTTAGAATTCTCTGCTTTCCCTAACCTAACTTTCTGTATGGCTCTTTCTGGTACTATAGCTTCCTCCACGCTCTCCATGCTCTCCCAAAACGTTTTTTTACTTCCATCCCCATTATCGGTCAGTTTCGATTTTTTTGCTGTCATATTTGTATCTCCTACCATGTAATTTACATCTCCAAGACTTTGAACGAACGTCTCCCATCCATCCTTATTAGGTCCAGTCACTTTTTTTTTTTCATTTTTATCTACTTTTTCTTTTGTATGTACTACTGCCACTTTTATGGAATTTCCTCCTTTATTTATGGTAAATATTCCAAATTCAGCATTACCTTCCACTGTTTCTTGGGGAGTTTCAATTGTAATTCCAGAATCTTTACAAATAGCAGAATAAATTTCGTCCTCGGTTTTTTTTATTGACACACAAGTATAATTGTCTCCCAATATTTTATCCAAATGATCAACTGATTCACATAAAAATAATACATCAACGCCTTCAACGCCTTCAATAGATTGATTTATAAATTTTTCCAATCGCACGGCGGCATCTCCTATCATTTTACGCTGCTCTTTATTAACTAATCCATCATAAAAAACACCATATGGTCCTAATTTTCCAGCGTCAAAACCACCAAATTTTTGAGTTTGCCACAAATC
>MDSZ01101898.1_pt1 | contig 11048 bp, 13 predicted proteins | sample 811201 | NCBI WGS metagenome assembly MDSZ01 (sample SAMN05326647, study PRJNA326480) | marine metagenome | isolation source: seawater | place: Indian Ocean: North | collected 2010 | reverse complement strand
GATTGATGAAATTCCAATCTTATCATTGATTTGCGCTCATATAAATGGAAAGAGTGTAATCTCAGGCTTAGAAGAGCTTAGATATAAAGAGTCAGATAGGCTGGAAGGGATATGCCATATTATAACAGATATGGGTGGTTCTGCTAGAATTGTAGGAAAAGATGAAGTTCACATTGAGGGTGAAAATAAATTGTATAATACAACTAAATTAAACAACTTTAATGACCATAGGTTGGCAATGATGATTTCTATTGCACAAATCTTATCTGGAGACACGGTTAGCTACCCAGAGTGCATTGATATATCATTCCCTAAATTTAAATATTTAATGAATCAAGTTTTGGAGGTCTAATGAACTTTGCCGTTATTGGATCAAATACATCAGAGTCATTAAGTCCCAAGCTTCATAATTTTATATATAAATTATTAAATCTTAATAATTCATATTCTTTCTTGGAGGTGGACGAGATTGAATATTCTATTTTACTAGAATACAGCGGATTAAATATAACCAGTCCATTTAAAAATAAAATTATTAAGTATATAAATGAACTTGATCCTATTGCTCAAGAGACTCAATCTGTGAATTGCATTAAAACAGTCAAAGATCAAATTTTTGGATATAACACTGATTATTATGGATTTAATAAATCAATGATTCAAAATAAAATTGATTTTTATAACAAAAAAATTATTGTGTTAGGGGCAGGGGGTGTTTCTAGTACGATATGCAAATTCCTCAATGATAATAAATTTAATTTTAAAATTCTTAATAGAACATCCAAGAATTTAGATATTTTAAAAAAGAGATTAAGCCTTGACGATAATAAAATAGCTGACACTAATTACCTTAAAGAGTTAGATGTAGATACTGTTATAAATTGCCTTAGTCCCTCTGCTTCATCTGAGGAATATTTAAAAACCATAGGGCTTTTTGATATACCTATTGATACATACATTGATATAAACTATAATATTTCAGAGAATATTATTTCTAATATTAATGCCAATAGGATGGTTGATGGTTTAGATATGCTTATTTTTCAAGCAATTAAATCAATTGAAATATGGATGGAAAATGATATTTTACAGGGTGTAGATTATCAGAGTCTTCATAAACATATAATGGAAAATTAATGCTTGAGAAAATTAAATATTTAACCGCAGGAGAATCCCATGGATTGGGATTACTTGGAATACTAGAAGGCATTCCAAGTCATTTAGCATTAGATGAAAATTATATTCAAAATCAACTTGCAAGAAGGCAGATGGGGCATGGTCGAAGCAGTAGGATGAAAATAGAATCAGATTATGCGCAGCTTTATTGTGGGGTTAGGCAAGGAATTACATTGGGTGCGCCCATCGGACTTATTATAGAGAACAAAATCGCAGAGAATTGGAAAGAATCAATGTCCGTAACTGACAATGGATATAATCAAAAAGTGACACTTCCTAGACCAGGACATGCAGACCTTGCGGGAATAATGAAATTTGGATTTGATGATATAAGGAATGTTATTGAAAGGTCATCTGCAAGAGAAACTGCAATGAGAGTTGCTATTGGTTCTATTTGTCGAAAATTATTAGAAGAGATTAATATTTCTGTTTGTAGCCGAGTAATTCAAATATACAATGTTACAGATCAGTCAAAAATTGATTCAAACTTATCATATCAAGATATAAATCAGCTAGCAGACAAATCCCCAGTTAGATGCTTAAATAAAGAAGCTGAAGCTAATATGGTTAAAGCTATAGATAATGCCAAAAAAAATGGAGATTCAGTTGGAGGTATTATTGAGATTTATTGCGATGGACTTCCATATGGTCTTGGAAGCTATAGCCAATGGAATAAAAAATTACAATCAAAAATATCAGAAACAATTCTTTCAATTAATGCTTTTAAGGGTATAGAGTTTGGTAAGGGTTTTGATATTTCAAAAGAATATGGAAGTAATATACATGATGAAATTTCTTTTAAAGATAATAATTATCAACGAAATACAAATAACGCAGGTGGGATTGAAGGTGGCATGAGCAATGCACAACCAATTTCTATTAAGATATCAATGAAACCCATCCCTACCTTAGTTAAACCACTTAATAGCGTAGATATAAATACGCATGATTCAATGAAGGCTCATAAAGAAAGAACGGATTCATGTGCAGTTCCTGCGGCATCGATTATTGCAGAGAATTTATTATGCATAGTTATTACTGATTCTATTTTATCAAAATTTGGTGGAGACTCAATGGTTCAACTAAAAGAGCATATGAAGAATACAGCAAAGTATTAAATAAATGAATGTATTTCTTTTAGGTATGCCTATGTCAGGGAAGACAACAGTCGGTAAGATTGTTGCTAGTAAACTTAATTTCATTTTTTATGATACAGATGAGCTTATAGCTAAAGAAAAGAATATCTCTATTAGGCAAATAATTGAAAAGAAGGGAGAAGAATATTTTAGAAGTTGTGAGAAGGATATAATTGAAAAATATGCTTTTGAAAATTCCCATGTAATTTCTTCTGGAGGTGGAGCAGTAAGTATTCATACTAAAGAAATAATCAAAAATTATAGTTATAGAGTTTGGTTGAAATGTCCAATCGACAAACTTATTGATAGGTACAAACCCAATAAGGATACGAGACCCCTTCTATATGATACAGGCAATGTAAAAAATCAACTTAAGAATACATTTGATAAGAGATCGCCTTTCTATGATGAATGTTCAAATATAATTATTGATACTTCGAATGATTCCTTGGATGATATAGTTCAAGAGGTACTATTAAGGATTAATGAAAAAAATTAATATTGAAATATCAAACAATCCTACTTGCTATGATATCATCATAGCTGAAAATTCGATTTCTGAAATAAATAATTTTATTCCCAATAAATCTAACTACTCAAAATTTGTATTGTTATTTGATTCAAACATTGATTCAAAAACTATAGACACATTTAAAGCAGCATTTAATAATATTATATGTATATCAGTTAATTGTGATTCAAATAATAAAAAATCATTTGAACTATTTTTAGATATACAAAAAAAATTAATTGAATATAATATTGATAGAGATTCATTGATTTTATCTTTGGGGGGCGGAACCATTGGCGATTTAGTTGGCTTTGTAGCATCCACCTACAAAAGAGGCATCGACTACATCCAAATTCCAACCACATTATTGGCGATGTTAGACTCATCTATAGGTGGAAAAACTGGAATTGACTCTAAAGCTGGAAAAAATTTAATTGGGACTTTTTATCATCCTAAACTTGTTTTTATCGACACATTCTTTTTGTCAACTCTTCAAAAAGAAGAAATCACATCAGGTGTCTTTGAAGCCATCAAATATGGAGTTGCTCTTGATCTTGATTTATTTTCATTCATAAAGACTAATCAAAACAATATATATGACATAGCGGTACTTAAAAAGATTATAGAGTTATGCTGTCAAATTAAAACTAATATCATAACTAAAGATGAAAGAGATGAAGGCATAAGAAATAAATTAAATTTTGGACATACGATTGGTCATGCGATTGAATCTCTCTATGGTATTAGACATGGTGAAGCAGTTGCATTTGGAATGATTTGTGCGGCATATATATCTAAAAATTGCAATACGATTGATAAAAAAGAATTAGATCAAATAATAAAATTGATTACTTATTTTGATTTACCTAGAGTTTCATTTGAATGTGAAAAAATATTAGAATATATTTTAAGAGATAAAAAACAAAAAAAAGGTAAGAATAATTTCATTTTATTAAATGGTATTGGCAATTCGTATATTTCTAGTGACATTGAAAAGAATTTAATTAAAGACTCGATACTAAGCTTATGAATATATTAGTTATAAATGGACCTAATCTCAATTTATTAGGTGAAAGAGAACCTGAGGTTTATGGTCATGATACTTTAGAAGAATTAATGGTTTGGCTTGAAACATCTCCCGAATCCATGGAACATAAATTCAAATTTTATCAATCAAATCATGAAGGAGTAATTATAGATTCTATTCAAGATGAGCGTGAATGGGCAGATGGTATCATTATAAATGCAGGTGCATTTACTCATTACTCATATGCGATAAGAGATGCAATTGCGGCAGTTGACATTCCAACTGTAGAGGTGCATCTCTCAGCAATAATGGATAGAGAAGATTTTAGAAAAATATCTGTACTTAAGGATGTATGTATAAAGCAAGTATATGGATTGGGGAAACAATCCTACTTAGAAGGATTAAAAGTATTAAATGAAAAAAAATAAAATTTTAATTGTAATTTTTTTATTTATTGGAATTATTTCAGCAAGTAATAATATAGATTCAGATGGGGATGGATACCTTGATATACAAGAGATAAAAGCTGGTACTGATCCAAATGATGCATATAGTATTATATACCAAGGGTTTTGGCCATTTAATATTAATAAAGATAAGATAGAAGACCCCGGATTTGGTGAATGTCCTAAGGCAAATGGCTGTGAATGCCAAACATCAAAAACATGTCCAGAAGATTCAGAATGCGCTCAATTAAATAGAGGGAAATTTTGTATACCCAAAGTAGGATCTCGTGTTCCAAGGTTTATGGGTGTTGATCAATTTGGAGATTTATTTGATTTGTATGACCTTGCAAATCAAGGAAAACCAATAATAATTGAAATAGGAACAACATGGCCTAAAGCATGTAAAGATTTTTCTGCTTGGAAGACATATGTAAATGATAATGTTTTAAGTGCAAAATGGTGGAAAAATGAATATTCAAGTATAAGGAATTACATAGATAATGGTGATATTTACTGGGTGCATATTATTCACTTGGATGATGATAGGAATCCTTCGACATTTGAAACGATAAATTCATGGTATTGGGATTACCCTCATGATAATATTATTTATTTAGCAGATCCAGAAGCAAAGATGAAAACCTGGGTTAGGCCTACAGCGTATCCATGTTTAATTTTAATTGATGAAAATATGGATATGCAGGTTCATGCTTTAAGGGGTGTTGAAGATGCAATCTACGAAGTTTATAATAGATTTGAAGAAAAGGTCGGAAAATGAGAAAAATATTTTTTATCTTTTTTATACCCTTTTTGATGGATGGATGTGGAGATAATTCTGTTGATAAGAAAAATGAATATATAGCTAGATGCACAGCAGGAGATTCATCTGAAAAGATGGAATCATTTTGTGAATGCTGCTATATACAGCTATTAGATTATGAGGAATCAAGTTCTGAATTTGTTAATGCTATTAGAGATAATTGCATGAGTTTACTATATTAATATAAAATTAGATAAAATGGAGTAGATATGAGAAAGTTGACTTTAATAGGTTTATTCATTTCCCTATTTTTAGTTGGATGCTCAATATCAGAAGAGCAGGAAAAAGAAGCATTTATGAAAATATGTAAACTGGGTGGAGATAGCCCACAATTTACAGAATATTGTGAATGTTGTTACTCTTATTATAAGCAGTATGGGGATGGCTCAGATTATATGAATGCCATAACTGATAATTGTATGAATTTACTCTGGTAGTTTAAAGATATATGCTTTTATATGTTCTAGGAACATCTCAAGATGGGGGCTATCCTCAAATGGGATGTAGAAATGCATGTTGCGAAATTGCATGGAAGGACTCTTCGCTTAGAAGACTTCCGGCATCTATTGCAATTATAGATAAAATTAAAAAGCGTTATTGGCTAATTGATATTACTCCTGAGGTTAAAACCCAAATAAAGATGTTAGAATCGTTTGATTGCTCCTTGGCTGGCATATTTTTAACACATGCTCACATAGGACATTATATGGGACTAATTAATCTTGGTCTTGAAGTTATGAATGTAAAAGATATACCGGTATTCGCAATGCCTAGAATGAAAGAGTTCTTAATCAACAATACATTGTTAAATCAATTAGTTGAAAATAATAATATAGATATTAAACCCCTTTCAGATAATAAAGAAATTTATATTGATAGTAACTTTAGGATTACCCCATTTAAGGTCCCCCATCGAAACGAATTATCTGAAACTGTTGGCTTTAGAATTAAAGGTGGACTAAAAACTACAATTTATATACCCGATATTGATAGTTGGGATGGATTTGAACAAAATCTAATTGATTTTATTAATAAAGAAGATTTTATTTTTATTGATGGAACATTTTTTAAAAAAGATGAGATAATATTAAGAGATATTTCTAAAATCCCTCATCCTGGAATAATAGATACGATGAATCAATTATCAGATTTAAGCGAGGCTTTGAAAAGCAAAGTTTATTTTACCCATTTAAATCACACTAATGATGCTTGTCGGGTTGATAGTGCGGCATATAAGTTGATTTTAGATAGTGGATTTAACATATTAGATGAAAACCAAAAATTTGAACTTAGTTGAGAATTTGATATAGCTTTGGTTTGACTTTTCCTTTTAATCGTTTATGGTTATAGTCAAGAAACTCTGCTTTTTTTATTTTTTTATCTTTATCATTTAGATTTTTATAATCTTTGCACTCTTGGCTACAGCAACCATCATATTTTTCATCACATGCCGAGCATTGTATAAATAATAGGTGGCATAAATCATTATCACAGTTTCTGTGGTAATCATTCTTATTATTACATTGATGGCAGGAACTAATTATATCTTCTGTAATACGTTCCCCCAATCGATGATCAAAAACAAAATTTTTCCCAATGAACTTAGATTCTAAATTTTTATTTTTAACTTCATGTGAATAATTTATAATTCCACCTTTTAGTTGATTTACATTTTTAAAATTATTTTTGATCAAATATGAACTTGCTTTTTCACATCTGATCCCACCAGTACAATAAAGCAGAATTTTTTTATTTTCTTTTCCATCTAATAATTCCTTTACTTCACTTAATAGTTCTTGAGATCTATCAACATCAGGAACAATGGCATTTTTAAATCTGCCGACTTCACTCTCATAGTGATTTCTAATGTCTACAATGATTGAATCTGAGTTTTCAATGGCTTCATTAAATTCTTTTGGGTTTAAATGATTCCCCACATGATTCATATCATATTCTTTGCTATCTATATTATAGGCTACAATTTCATCTTTTATTTTTATAGTTAGCTTGTAAAATGAATTCCCTTCTTGGATAGCTTGCTTAATGTGAATATCTTTAAACTCATCGTAGGAATTAAAATAATTTTTCAATTCATCATGTTTATTTTCTGGTATAGATAGCTGTGCATTTATACCCTCCTTAGATACATATATTCTACCTAGAACATTCATATGATTTAAATCTATATAGAGTTTATCTCTTAATTCATCTAAGTTTTGCAGATTAATATATTTATAGAATGAAAGCGTAGCTCTATTAAAAGGTTCATTCTCAAGCTCTGTTTTTAAATCTTCTTTACTCTTTTTGTTATATAGTTGATTATTCATTTTAAATTTATTTTATAGTGTATTATTTACATATTTTACTATTTAATTAAAATAAAAATTAAAACAAAAAATGAATAATAAATTGTTCAATAAAATATGATAAAATAATGTAAGTTAGCTGATGTTATAGGCGGAGTAATTCATGAAAATAAAAATAAAAAATATAAATGATTTCACAAGAGAGTTGTCTTGCACGGTCCCATGGGAAGAGCTTGAGGAACTTTTTAAGGAAGAATTCGAGAAAATCAAATCAAATCACACCCCTCCAGGTGGAAGAAAAGGAAAAGTTTTTGGCCCTGCTCTTGCAATGTTTAAAGAAAATTATGGACCTCAGATTGAAGCATCATTCGCAGAGAAATCATTGAATCGTTTTTATCATGAAGCACTACACCAAGAAAAATTAAACCCAATTGATCAGGCTCAAGTAAGTAAGCTTGATTTTTCAGAAGGGAAAGAATTATCATTTACACTAAGCTTTGAAGTTATTCCTGATATAAAACTTCCCAACTATGAGAAAAAATTTAAAGTAAAAATGATAAAATATATCCAAGAGGATGATGATGTTAATAATGCACTTGAGGAATTAAGGCAGCAGCATTCAAATTTAAAAACGATAGATGATGGTGCTAAAACAGGAAATTTTATAAATGCAGATTTTCAAGAGCTAGATGAGTCGGACTTACCTATTATAGGTAAAAAATTAGATAAGCAATATATTAAGTTGGGGGTTGGGGCATTTACAGATGCCACCGAAAAAGATTTATTGGGTGTTAAACCTGAAGATAAAAGGAAAGTAACTATTAATTACGGTGAGGGGAAAACATCTAGATATGAAATTTTGATTAATAAAGTTGAAGAACAAATCCTGCCTGATCTGGATGATGGGTTTGCAACAACAGTATCTCCAGATCTTAAGACTTTAGATGATTTGAAGACTCAAATAAAAGATAATATTCAAAAATCCATTGATGATGACTATGAAAAAAGAAAAAGAGAGTCATTTATAAGTCATTTTGTTTCAAAAACAAAATTCAAAGCTCCAGATTCAATGGTTAATAGATATTTAGAAAAGTTTGTTGAGGAAGAAAAGAAACGGAACAAGGATATAGATCCAGATAAATTAAAAGAAGAATCAAGAGATATGGCTGATTTTAATGTTAAGTGGTATATTATAAAAGATCGATTAATAGCAAAATCAGAAGTCTCAATTACTAATGATGATATCGATAGTGAGATTAAAAAAATAATGACTGAAAGCAATGAAGATAAGAAAAAGATTGAAGAGTTCTTTTCAGATTCTGCCAACAGAGATTCTTTATCATCAAATTTATTAAATGAAAAATTATTTGCTTATATTAATGATTATGCAGTTATAACTGACTCAGAAAAAAGCACTGCTGAACTTAGAAAACAAAAATAAAGGGATTATAATTTATGGCGAATGAACATTCTATGCTTGTTCCAATGGTAGTAGAGCAAACGGCAAATGGAGAAAGAGCAGTTGATATATATTCAAGACTCCTAAAGGAGAGAATAATTTTTCTTGGAATGCCTATAGATGATAATATATCAAGTCTTGTAATTGCTCAACTTTTATTTTTAGAATCTGAAGATCCTGATAAGGATATATATATGTATATTAATTCCCCCGGAGGAGTAATTACTTCAGGGTTTGGTATTTTAGATACAATGAATTATATCAAGCCAGATGTTGCAACGATATGTATGGGGCAAGCTGCAAGCATGGCTGCATTGTTATTAAGTTCTGGTACTAAGGGAAAAAGATCAGCGCTTGCAAATTCGCGTGTTATGATACACCAACCACTTGGAGGCGTCCAAGGTCAAGCAACGGATATTGAAATTCATACTAAAGAGATATTATTCTTGAAGGAAAAATTAAATAAAATTTTAGCAGATAATACTGGAAAAACAGTGAAGACTATAGAAAATGACACAAATAGAGATAATTTCATGTCAGCTGAAAAAGCTCTTGAATATGGACTTATTGATCAAATTGTAACCAGTAGATAAATGGATAGTATTAATAATAGACAATCAACAGATTTATCATGTTCATTTTGCGGTAGCAATGAGCAAGATGTTAATTTTCTTATTGAGGGAGATAGTGCTTATATATGCGATGTTTGCATAGATAAAGCTAATGAAATAGTTATAGAAAAATTAGAGGTAGCAGCTAAAGATGCATCCTCTCATATGACGCCTAAAGAGATTAAGAAAATGCTTGATCAGTATGTCATAGACCAAGATGAGGCCAAAAGAGTACTATCTGTTGCTGTCTATAATCATTATAAAAGATTAAACTCTAGCTATAAAGATGATATTAATATTGAGAAAAGTAATATTCTCCTTATAGGCCCAACCGGAACGGGAAAGACTTTATTGGCTAGAACACTATCTAAGGTGCTTGATGTTCCATTTGCCATAGCAGATGCAACGGTACTAACTGAGGCTGGCTATGTTGGAGAAGATGTTGAAAATATTTTAGTACGCTTATATCAATCTGCGGATTATGATGTTAGCAAAGCAGAAAAGGGTATTATTTATATAGATGAAATTGATAAAATTTCTCGAAAAGATGGAAACCCATCTATAACAAGAGACGTTTCTGGTGAAGGAGTTCAGCAAGCGCTATTGAAAATGCTAGAAGGAACGAAAGCAAACATCCCACCCAAAGGTGGAAGGAAGCATCCGGAGCAAGATTTGGTAACAATAGACACTACAAATATTTTATTTATATGTGGTGGAGCATTTCAAGGCATAGATAAAATAATTAATAGACGCTTAAAAGGTACAGGTATTGGTTTTGATAAGCAGAAGAATGTATCTATATCTGATGATGAGTTAATTCTTAATTCTGAACCAGAGGATTTGTTGAAGTTTGGATTTATACCTGAGCTTATAGGTCGATTATCTGTATTAGCTCCATTAAGATCATTAAACAAGAAGGCCCTTTGTAAAATTCTAACAGAGCCTAAGAATGCTCTATTAAAGCAGTATAAAAAGTTATTTAAATTAGAGGATGTTCACTTAGAATTTACAGATTGTGCAATCAGTGAGATTGTTGATCAAGCTATGAAGAGAGAAACTGGTGCAAGGGGATTAAGGTCTATTTTAGAATCAGCGATGATGGATATTATGTATGAAATCCCATCTATGAAGGATGTTGATTCTTGCATAATTTCATCTGAAGTTATAAAAAAAGAAAAAAAACCAGTAATAAAACATATTAAGCGATCTGCTTAAAATAAGCTAATACCACCCTAACAAATATTAACTATGATAGTGTCTTGTATCACACTATTTGTTTATATTTATTAACAAATTGTAACAATATAGTTATTGTTTTATCCTTTAAAAGGGTATAAATAGATAAAAATTTTTATAGGGAGGGTATATTAATGTATCTTAACAGATTTAATTTGATAGCAACTGTCTTGATGGCAACTTTATTTTCATTTAGTTCAGCACAAGATGTATTGCTGAACCTTGATGGCGGTGATCTTAACTATGATAGTAGTGTAGATATCGCTGGTTTTCAATTTTCTCATAATGGATGTGTCACCAGTGCTGGTGGCGGAGATGCT
>MDSZ01217198.1_pt1 | contig 11049 bp, 2 predicted proteins | sample 811201 | NCBI WGS metagenome assembly MDSZ01 (sample SAMN05326647, study PRJNA326480) | marine metagenome | isolation source: seawater | place: Indian Ocean: North | collected 2010 | reverse complement strand
TCGGAATATCCTGCTTTAGGTGTTACAACTAGTTTAAATTTTATGCCTAAAATGTTTAATACGAAATCAAAAATGATTAGTTTGCACAGTGGTTCTTGGGAACGCCTACGAATGTTTGTTGACAACATTAACAATGTCACAGGCACTGATTCAGCCGGCCGACTTACGATGGATGATGTGTCCCAGAACAACTATCATTTAAATGTTTTTGGCGCACCACCGTCACAAAACATCATGTCGAATGAAACAATCGATTACAGTATTTATGATCCAAACTGGGATACACCTTCTATCTCAAACAAAATCCGCGTACGGTCATTTTTGCAAAAAGAAAACGCAGAAAAAGAGAATGCATTCCAGGGCACATTAACAAGATTAGATCCGTCGGAAAAAACAAATGACGATAAACGTTTTAGTATCGAGGCTTCTGTGGCACAGGCAATCAACGAAGATATATCTAATGCAATATCTGACATATTTTTCATGGAAAATGCGATCGGTGCACCTGAAATGTTATACGCAATGAATTATCCAGACTTACAAAAACTTGCGGATAAATATTTCAATAGACTTGAGGATAAAGTGGATTTTAAAAATTATTTTGAATTTTTCAAATGGTTTGATGCAAATTTTGCAGACATGATAGCTAAGCTTGTCCCAAATACAACGGAATTTTTAGGTGTTAATTTTGTTATTGAGTCACATATGCTTGAAAGACACAAGCTACAATACCTACAAGCGGACGTACACATCGACTTATCTAGACGACTAGCGGCTCGAGTGCAAAGATTTGCTAACACAACCGTAAGTAATCCAAACTGAGGAATATCATGGCGGACGATACATTTTACAATTTTTATAAAAAGATCAGATCAAAAGCATCAAACATGGAAAGAATACAGCGCGAAAACGGTATTCTTCCTGGAAAAGCTTACTTGCAGGGTGTTTCACTTCTTGATATACATACTGAACGTGGTTTGTTGCCCGTCATCGGCCGTGATGGTTATAAAAACATTGTTACTTTTCGCTTGAACAAAGGTGGAGCAACAAATCGTACAATCGTCGACACAGTTGATAGAAATGAATCGATAGCTTTTATAGAGTCAGACAGGCTTGAACCTTCCAGGTTTCATATAAGAAGAACTAATGATTTTGAACTTACTTTAGAAAATTATACGACACACACTCGCGGTGTCGTTTTTCCAAACGGCGAAAAAAGTACATGGGATGATTTAGGAACGACCGCTGCTGTACAGCTAATTACAAGCACGTTTGGAAAAAATTTAAGCGTTGACCAGAAGATACCGGTACCTCTAGAAATTCAGCGCGCCTTTTTCAGAAACTATACTTTCGTGTATTTTGATTTTAAAACAACTTCAGGTATACCAAAATACCATGTGACTTTTCCAGATGGCGGTGTAATGCAGGTACCAAATTTTCGGTCGATCACTCGAGTGATTGGAGCTGAAAAAGATTACGATGACGGCACACCGTATACTGATCTACAAAAATTTGATCCAATACTTTTTGTTTCAAATAATAATCCTCCAGGTTTGTATCCGGATGTTACTCCATCAGAATCGTACAAAAATTCACGCGCTCAATTATTTAACGGAATCATAGAACCTTTTAAAATAAGAACTGATATATACGATCTGGATACGTTTGCACCAACAGATCCAATCAGACCAAACAAGGTAAGTGGCGAAGTGGAAATCACAAACGAATTTTTTGAATCATTATCAGAAAGCTTAAATGTCGGATCTGGGGCTTACGAGGACGTAGGCTCATCGACAAAAAAAGGATCCTCATTGCTCGAGACGCATTTCGTATCAAGTAAAAAATATGTGTTAGATCCATATATAGATAGGGATGCAATTACAAATGAGGTGGATGAAGAGTTTAAAGGTTTACTAAACAGCGAGATAGGTCGCTTTCCTGGTATTCTGCCGCAAAACAGTATTGCATACTCAGCTGGGCATGACGGAATTGGGAATGATAAAGTAAATACCTTTTTATATAGAGGAAGGTTGAGGTAACATGGGTGTTTATAACAGAGAGGACCAACAATACGATTTAACACGACAGTTTCGTCTGAACAATGGAACGGTCTGGAGCTATAGTTCGTCACTAATTTTTTGGCTAAGAGCATCAGAGGGCGCTGGCACCTTTTTTGATAAAAGCGGAAATTTTGCATCGATAACATCCTCCGGATCCGGGCATTTAAACGTTTCAGACAGCCCTCCCGTAAAATTCCCGTTTGACTCTTTGAGACTTGATAACAAATTTGTAACAGTCGGAGCCGCCCAAGCCGCCGATTCAACAGATAAAAAATCGCTAATCTTTTCTGGATGGGTATACTTAAACGTTTCTCCAGCTTTAAATAACAAAGGTTTTTGTTTGTTGCATTCGACCGCATCTACTGGGTTTACAATCTTTATAGATGATCAGGGTCGACTGGCTATCAGGCTTACCAACAAAAACAGCGGAGGTACACTTGCATCTGCAAAAGTTCAAACTACAAAAAAACCATTTACAGCAAAAAAATGGAATCATTTTGTAATTGAGGTAAGAAAAGAAGCAAATAGTACTGCAAATTTTAAAACAGCCGGTAATGTTAATATATTCGTTAACGGACAAAAAAAGGCAGTAAACGTTCCATCCGACGTTGGTTCACCCAACTTGGATCCAAAGCTTGCCGGAACCTCGTATAAAATTGGAAACGGACCGGCTGAGGATGAAACAGAGGCTGACGTCCAGTTAAACGGAAAACTAGCGGATATATTTCTTTTACAGGTCGAGGGTAACCTGGATGAAAGCGTAATTCGTGCTTTATACACAGCTACAGTAAAGGGTGCAAAACATCTTGGGTCAGGCTTCCTAAGTCCTACGCCATTTAATCTTGCAAATGATGCATTTTTGCGCCAAACACATCCGACAGTTGCAAGGTCATCAAATGATGGCCGTACGGGTAATCATTCTACGGTTTTTGATGATACAAGAGCAATACATTTAACCAATAATTCTGCGACTAACTTTCCTTCAATGCTTCCAGCTGAAAATCAGCTGTTTCAGACAATTTATAATGGTCATGTTAATGGACAATTGACATCAACTGCGGCCTCAGCGTCGTTTGGAATATTCGATGAGTATTATGAAGAGAATGGCGGAGTTGCTATCAAGCCCTTTATTGAGTCAAAAGTATACATTGATTCCGGCAGTACGTTTTATCAAACTGGAACTTTGGATTCTGTTATTCCCGGGTTCGATCAACCTCTTAGACAAAAACAACAAATTACAATTACGGGAGAGCTTCCAATTACTACGCTTGGCCGTACTGATGGAGGTAATCAAAACGTAGGTACAACTTCCAATTCTAGAACAACCGTAAGTTCTTCTTTGATGTCGTATGTCAATAAGTATGGTAGTACTAGACGCTTAAGAGGCCATTTTGGCCAAACGTTTAAGGCGACAGAGTCCGCTGAACAAGCATGCATAGGTTTTGCTTATCCGCGTACCTTCGGGCAAGATAGCGGCCGGCAGGACATTACACACTCAGAATTGGAAACCGGTCACAACCCAACAGCCGCGGAGCAAAAAGCTTCGACACTAGCAATTACTCTTTCGCCCCTTCCTGACAATTATTACAGTGCATATTCTGGTCCAGTCGACAATTATCGATTCCCAGATGATGATAGGTATAAAGCCAACCCTGGCGAACAGATCAGTATGTCGGATTATATTACGGAACCTTTTTTGTGCGAAAAAATTGTTATTGAATTACCGGGAGGCCAAGCATTCACAGACCGTCAGTCTGGTGTATTCACTATGGGAATTCAATTTATTCCTCGAGGCCGTGGTATTGTAGGGAATGCTCAAAATCCGGCACAAACCGATCGACATGATCCAGTTAACATCACTTCCGGTGACGTCGGGTTATCTGCGTTTTTGTTAGTGCAGTCTCCAGGTGAACATAAATCCATTCTTACCGGCTCAATTACTAACCACTATACAGCATATGGCTTCAACGGTGGTGCTAATTATCCCGTTGAAATGACTATAACCGGATCTCAGGTCAGGAATATACTTACGTTTGGCACAGCTCTGTTTTATAATACATGGAATTCTAGCGGTACCGAATGGAGAGGTGCAAACTCTAGCTACTGGTCGATGTACGATCATGGTCATGCTGACCGCAGCTCAGCTAACGTTTTTTCTCCAGCTTCAGAACATTTTACTTTTGGAAATTTTATAGGAACTATCGATACCCCTAGCCTGTTTACAACGTATCTAAGTGATACTTTCGAAAAAATTGTTCATATGGGCCATGCAACCTCCCAGCTAACCGATGGAACGTTCGAGCCTTTAAAATTCGAATTAACTCCGAGAATTGCAAAAAAAGCTGGAAGCCGGGATGCAATAGCGATTTCTTCAATGGGCCAAGCTTCCCCAGTTACCAGTTATTCAACACTAAATCAGACTTGGCAAGGTGGACCGTCAAATATCACGGAAGAACAAAACCCGCGTCTAGTATCTAATCAGGTTATCGGAATACTTAACACGGCTGAAGCACAGATAACTACAAATATCAGCGACACTCCCGGAGAAAGAAGAACTGTAATATTAAGCGATACGATAGCACCTCTTGAAGCACAGTATCTATTACTTCCAACAGACAAATTAGTGTTTGGCTTGCAAGCCATGGCCCATCGTTCTGAGAATCATGCTCCGAGAGCAGGAATTAATTTAAATGCAGGTGAATGGAAAATTACTTTATTCGGATCAACAATTGCTCAAGACACTCCGAAACGAAGAAGCTATAGCCAAAACCTAAGTACACAAACAGTGCACGAACATATTGGTCCTGAGAACCCGACAGATATTCAGCACATAACTGTAAAACGCTCATATACCGGATCTTTTTCGGATGATGTAATATCAGGTTCAGATACACCTTCTACAATTTACCAAGGATATGACGCGATCACAGGAGAAACTATAAATCTTGCAAGACGTGTTATTGGCCGCGCAACTCAGGGCACGCAGGGTGAAACAGGTGCACTAAAAAGGTATTTCCGCATTTCAGACAGTAAAGAAAGATTATATGATTCTGTTCTACCGGATTTTGGCAAAGTAATGATGGTAGATAATTCGTCAAGTGCAATCGTATCAAATGGCGGAGTGACCAGTATTACGATAGGAAAAGCTTCTGGAAATGCGGTCTGGCCGTTTGCCTTTCCCTTTGAATCAAGATATAGTGGCATCGGTAGGTCTGATTCAATAACAATACCAGGCTCACAGACGCGTAACCCCGGGGTAAAAATATACATTGACGATGATTCCGCTGGAATTAAATCAGCAGAGCTAGATGCACATACAGGTGCACCACTTACCGGATCATTTATCGTACCAAGAAACAGCGAAAACGCAAAAGCAGACAACTCAACGGGTATCAAACAAATTATGACGGAGGGCGATGCACTAAGGTTGCTGTATGGAATTGGAGCTGAGCCTCGAGGAATATATTACGCCCGGGGTCAAGACACCGCCGGCGGCCGCATTGGAACCGGTGTTCGGGCTGCGAGCGTTGCAAACATCGCCGGCTACAAATACGGGATTGAAAATTCGCGACCTTGCTACACTTCCGCTGTTTTCAGACGAGATAGTTTTGGCCAATTTAGAGATCTTCTCGAGCCAAGATACAATGTTGCTTCACTGATAGATAACACAATAACTTTTCCAGTCGAACAGAAATTTTTTACACGAAATGGGCAGCCTTTAGCAAAAGACCAAAGGTCGTCAACAAATAGTTCAAACATTTCTACAAACGCGACCTCTTCGTTGCCGTTTTTTGACAGACCTAATGATGCCGGTCCGCTTAACAGGGATGCAATCGGTCCTATTCAACCGGTTAATATATCCCCAAATTTTGCACCAGGGAACGGGCCATTTTTAGTTGACCAATAATTATCATCGTAGTTGGATAAAACATGGCAAGAAAAAACAACAAATTTTCATCAGCTCGAGCCGCCCGGGCCGGCAAGATTCAGAATCAGAGTACACCAACACCAGGCACAAACATGGTCTGGACCAATGAAACCATTGAGCGTACTGATTTTATGGTGTTTCGTGATTCGGCGACGGACAAAATACGTAACGTAGTTGCTCCAAACGGGTTGCAGGTTGGCTTATTTGATGAAAATTTTCTTGGCGATCTTAATGTAACAGGTAACATTACGGGCTCTCAACGTATATTTGCAGGAAAAAACGTTGTTGCAAAACTTGGATTTTCCGGTTCCTTGCAAAAGCTGGTAGATGGCTCAAATTATCTAGTACAAGGGTCAAACGTTACAATTACAAACAATGCAAATGGATCAATAACAATTGCGTCAAACGCTTCTGCAACAACAGCAAACGCACTTACTGCAGGGGCTGGTTTATCATTTACAGCAGGGTCCAATTTTGATGGTTCGGCAGCTCGAGCCTTAGCTGTTGATATAAATAGCGAATCTCAGGTTACACCGGCCGATGGTGACTTTGTACTTATTCATGACTTGACAGATGGATCCATTAAGAAAACAACGGTCGGGCTGATCAAAGGTGCTGCTGGAATAGATATTGCCGGATTAACAAACACCCTGAACCACACCACGTTAGACAGATCAGATCTACTGGCGGTAGCTGATGTTGGTTCTTCAAACACCGTTAAAAAAATAGATATCGAGGATCTTGTTGAATTTATTTCAGACGAGGATTCAGCGACGTCAGGTTTGCAAGAAAATCTTGGTAAACTAAGAGTTCACATAAAACATATGACTGAAGCTGCGGTTGACGTTGGGAATGACTACATTGCTTTTATGGACGAATCGGACGGGTCAGACCTCACGAAAAGAGAGTCAATATCAGACTTGGTTGCTTCAATTAGAGGTACACCAGCAAACACCGGTCTGACCTCCACCGCCGGAGTGTTAAGTGTAGATATAAATAGTCTTTCAACAGCCACCCCGGCCGACGCAGATCAGATAATGATATATGATGCAGATGCTACTGCACTTAAAAAAGTAGCCTTTTCATCATTCGGTGGCGCGCCAACCGATGCACAATATGTTGTACTTTCTGCTAACGGAACACTTTCTGCTGAGACTGTGCTCTCCGCTAGTGACGGCGTAGCTTTATCAGGCGCAACATTATCAACAAATTTAAAAACTTCCGGCGGTCTTAAAATAGACGATGCCGACGGAAAAATGTCTGTTGAACCGGCAAACTTTGTCGGCACCGGATTAGAAGATGACGGCTCAGACAATATAAGAATATCAACTGCTGCAGCCGGTACCGGTTTAACCGGCGGTGGTGGTTCTGCCCTAAGTGTTGTTTACGGTAACACTGCTGGAAAGGCAGTTCAAGGGAATACGACGTTCACACTTGTTGCCGGACACGCATTGAGCGGTGGCTCAAACGCTATAGCCTTAGGTTCGAACATATCAAGCACTCTTGATGTACAGCCCGAGGAGATTGCCGGGTTGGGATTAAGCACATCTAGCAATAAAAACCATGTATATTTGCAAGGTGGTGCAAACATAACTGTAACCACAGGAAGTCAAAACCAATTGGCAATTGCAGTAAACAGTACATTTGCAACAAACAAGATTACATCTCAAAATATTACCGGTTCACTAACAAAACTCACAGACGGATCTGCTTATCTGTTGGCCGGTGATAATATCAATATATCGACAGGTTCGAACGGTGCAATAACAATAGCAACAGATTCAGACATTCTTAGTGTAGCTGCCGGATCAGGATTAACCGGAGGCGGTACGGAAGGAGATTTAACAGTCAACGTCGGCGCTGGCACTGGAATCACTGTTAACGCCAATGATGTTGCGATAAACAACAGTGTTGTAGCTACTCTGACAGGTTCAGCATTTTCCGGAACAATCAAAGCTCCAGCAATATCGGGCTCACTTACGCACTTAAACGACGGTAGTAGTTATATTATCGCTGGACCAAACATAACGGTTGTTACAGGTTCCAGCGGCCAATTAACGATATCATCCGATGGTGGCGGCGCTGCTGGAAACGTTTCGGGCGCAAATACACAGATTCAGTTTAACAACAATGGAGTTTTTGGAGCTAGCTCTGATTTAACATGGAATGGTTCCCTGCTAAACGTCCAGGGAGATGCAATACTTAATGGAACTGTTGTAATAAACCAGAGTGGTGTAGATAAAGATTTTAGAGTAGAAACACAAAATAAAGTCCATGCACTTCATGTTGACGGTGGAACCGATATGGTTTTATTGTTTTCTGGAAGTAACACCGACGCATCCGGTTTCGGTTCTTCTGCATCTGACCCAAATCCAAAAACATTTAAAGATACTAATTTCTTTGTTTCGGGATCGATTGGATCGAGAAAAACAACCACACGAGGTAGTTCAGTTTTCGGAGGGGATTTAGTTGTTAGTGGAACTTCTCACTATTTAAATGGCCTCTCTGGGTCACTTACTCATTTAAATGATGGATCTAGCTACTTAATTGCCGGAGAGGGAATAAGCATAGCTACCGGGTCCTCTGGAGCTGTTACGATAGCAACAGTAATTGGTGATGCTGAAGCTGGTGATTCAGTATATACAGACGGACTTTTTACGGACTTCACTAGCACTACACCAGTTGGTACGGCGGTCGATCGTTTTAACGAAGTGTTGTCTTTGCTAGTTCCCGCACCTGCTCCGGATTTAGACGACATTGACGTTAACAGCGACGGCGTAGATGCCAAGCTTTCTTTTGGAGCTAGCAACGACCAATCATCAGCTTCCCCCGCATATATTACAGTTGCAGCTTCAGCTGGGTTTGGATCCGCAGTTGATTTTAACGGAAATTATGTCACTGCAACTTCCGGAAATAATTTAAGAGCAGCGGTGATCAATGGCACTACTGACCTGATCGGGGATCTGAACGACGACGTTTCCGCAAATATTACTAGTCCGTCAAGTCGAACAAATTATCCTGCAAAAGCTTTTGGTAATGCCGACACCGGAAACTTAGTTTTAGAAGTAAACGGAAGTGATTTGTATACCCTAAATTTGGCATCGGCCGGCGCTGGAAATCATGTAAATGGAAACGGCTCGGGCTTTATAAACATGATAGCCGCTACTACAGGGACTTTTGACAACGGAACTTCTTTTGCTCAGTTTAAGCATCGGACTGGCCAGTGGAAGGTTGATGCTGCAGATATGAGAAACGGCTGGAATTATGTCAGAGTTAAACATGGATCCAAAGTAACAAATTATGTTGAGTGGGTAAGGGACATTGATACAACAACACTAGACACATCTGGTACCTCATTATCGTTTACTGGAGCAGGATCCAAACAGCTATCCGGTGTAACATATTTTACTTCAGGGCAGGCTCAATATCAAGTTAATATCGCGAACAATTACAAATATGTGTATGCTGCAAACAAAATATCGTTTACAGGATCGATTTCCGGAACTAATAAAAATACTAGTTTTGCAATTAGTCCAATTAACGTTCCAGCCATCGGCGGTGGTGAAAACCACACAAAGCAGATTGCCGTCTCTGAAACTGGGAACATTGCTTCCACCGGATATATTTTGGGTGGTTCAATTACGGCAGGATGCAGTTTAGAACATCCTCTTAAGGCTAATTTGACAAACTCAGCACAGTCCACTGCAGCAAATATACTTCTGTACAATATTACCGAGACAGTTTCAGACACAAATGAACAGTTTACTGGAGAAACTAACAGGCTGCAGTCTGGATCATATGATACCCAGAACGACGTCACTTCTGGTGGCAACGCATGGTCTTCAAGCCAAAGCTTAGTAGGGGCATCAGCCGGCCACAACAACGGGTTGCAGGTATATAAAGAAGCGCTTTTTTCTCCAAAAAACACTTTAAATTCAGGAAATTTCAGTACTCTTTCCAATGGCCCAGGATCTAACCCGAATTACTCGACGCTTCCATCTGCTGTTCGAACTTACTACAGAAAATTTAGAAACACCACCGGAGGTTCAGTCAGGGATATATCTTACAGCATGACCGGTACGGGCACCCTGGTTGGTGAAGCTGCATCGGTTGGATCTAATAACAATTTTAGATTGCTTTTTAGGATGCCATCTGACGGCGGGAGTCATTCTACGGGTTGGTTGTGTGCATCATCATCGTTTTCATATAACAACGTTTCAAACCGTGATGGTGGAGCTATCGGAACCGTCGATACCTCGCTTGGTATCACAAATAACCATCTTACCTTTGGCACGGCTGAAGTCGCCGACGATGAGTATATTGTTGCAAAAATAGAAGCTGACCCAAACTGGACCGGCACAATTGATAACTTTTCGATTAGTTTTGGCGCAGTTGGATCTGTCGCAGTCGATAATCCCGCGGCAACACTTGATGTTAATGAAACTTCCGGAGTCACTGCTAAGCTGAGTTTTGGGGATACACTGACACCAGGATCCCCAGCGTATGCTAGCGTTGAAAACACGGCTGGAAATTCACAAAGAAACGAAAACCAAACATACACCAAGTCTGGGACAAGGTATGGCGTTTTTGGCGGCGGATCTACAGTTGATATTACCGGTGAAATCAATCACGACAAAGCAGCCTCTGGAAACGCATACGCTCAATATTCTTTTGGTGCCGGAAACGCACATTTGGGCACTTTAAAATTGTTTGTCAATGGCTCAGAAAAGCATTCCATCAATCTAACTTCGCTTGGTGCCTTCACAAATGCCTTCAATGGTAACGGCTCAGGATTTCCAAGCGTGTCGGCAGCAACCGTTGGTAAAGACACCAACGGCTTACCTGATTATACAAAATTTTACCGTACAGCAAATTATAAAGTTGCATATGCTGACCAAAGAAACGGTTGGAATTACGCAAGAGTCGTCCACCATGACGGTACTACCGCTCACAATACAGCTTATGTTGAATGGGTTAACGATTATTCGAATCCTAGTATTAATTACGGTGGTGTTGCAGTAGGAAATTTCTCATCAACGTCTACCTATAAAAGTTCAGGAG
>MDSZ01111949.1_pt1 | contig 11049 bp, 11 predicted proteins | sample 811201 | NCBI WGS metagenome assembly MDSZ01 (sample SAMN05326647, study PRJNA326480) | marine metagenome | isolation source: seawater | place: Indian Ocean: North | collected 2010 | reverse complement strand
GGTGTTTATGAATTATTAGACTGGAAGTTAACCTTTGGAAATGTGGATAAGCTGAGCAAGGTCTTCGCTTATATATTCGCAATCATGGGTGTGATAGGGGTAATCTATTCTATCCATGTAAAGAATGATGGTGAACAGCTTGCTGCATTTTACTATGTTGGAGGTTCACTTGGGGTGACTCTTGCGGGTGATTTCCTCAGCTTATTCCTATTCTGGGAAATGATGGCTTTTTCATCGGTCTTTCTAGTATGGTATAGGAAATCAAACTCTTCCGTTCATGCCGGTTTCCGGTATCTTTTATGGCATGTTGCTGGTGGCCTGATTCTGCTGGCTGGTATAATACTTCAATACTCTTTAAGTGGTGATTTGACAGTACAATATTCGCCATTTCATGGTTGGTGGCCTGCTGATCCACAGAGTCTGGCTTCATTTCTCATTCTAATAGGACTTATTGTTAATGCGGCTGTCCCTCCGTTTGGAGCCTGGCTTCCTGATGCATATCCTGCAGCCACTGTGACTGGTGCGGTTTTTATGAGTGCTTTTACTACCAAAACCGCTGTCTATGCGCTGATTCGGATTTGTGCAGGTTCAGAGATTCTGATTGTTTTGGGTGTTGTTATGGCGATTTACGGCGTGGTCTACGCAGTACTGGAGAATGACGCCCGCAGGCTTTTGGCATATCACATTATCAGTCAGGTGGGTTATATGGTAGCCGGTGTTGGTCTGGGGACTCAAATGGCCATAAATGGGGTGGTAGCACATGCCTTCTGTCATATTCTGTACAAGTCTCTCTTATTTATGGGAACAGGCTCAGTACTCTACGTGACAGGGACAGCCAAATTGACAGAACTCGGCGGTCTCTATAAAACTATGCCGCGGACTATGATCTATACAATAATAGGAGGGCTTTCAATATCTGCATTTCCCCTTTTTAGCGGTTTTGTGAGTAAATCCATGACTGTTACTGCCTTTGGTGAAGCGCATTTGACTTGGGCATTTATGGCGCTCATGCTCGCTTCTGCTGGAACGTTTCTTCATACAGGTCTAAAGGTGCCATATTTCATATGGTTTGGCAAGGACCAGGGTATAAAAGCGAAGGAACCACCATGGAATATGGAGCTTGCCATGATAATTGGCTCACTTTTCTGTATTGGACTCGGAGTTTTCTACAAGCCCCTTTATGCACTACTCCCTTATTCTGTCCATTTCGAACCTTATACTGCATATCATACCTGGGAGACTTTGCAGATACTGCTATTTACACAGCTTGGTTTCTTCCTGCTATTAAAAAAGCTATGGTGCGAAAACACGATTAGTTTGGATACGGATTGGTTTCCAAGAAAGAGTGCAAAAGCATTTATGTGGTTTACAAATAAACCGCTGGCCAGTTTAGAGTACAATTACATTGGTGAGATTTACGAATTTATTATTCAAAAGCCCATACTGAGGGCCGCGAGATTCTTTAAGACAATTGATACAGTTGCTGTTGATGGATCTTTCAGTGCCATAGGGAAATTAACCCTCGCATGGAGCAGGAAAATGCAGGATGCACAAAATGGTCAGATTCAGCACTATGCAATGCTTATGGTCGCGGGGGTCATTGCTGTTATTATAATTGTAATGGTGTTACCATAAGAAGAGAGATGGAAGGTATTATTTTAAACAGTCTTGATTATCCCATCCTGACGGTTATAACATTTCTGCCGTTGGCGGGAGCGTTCGTTATACTTTTCCTGAGAAGAGAAGCGATTGTGAAGTGGTTTGCTCTTGCTACTACAATTCTAACATTTGTTGTTTCACTGCCTGTTTATAAGCATTTTGATAAAGCAACCTACAAGATGCAGTTTGCTGAAATCTATCCATGGATACCTGCATGGAATATACACTATAAGGTGGGCGTTGACGGTATCAGCGTGTTATTCATTATGCTTGTGGCAATTCTAAGCATACTGTGTGTGACGGTGTCTTGGAAAGCAATACAGACAAAAACAAAAGAGTTTTTCATATCCCTCTTGATAATGGAAACAGCAATGATTGGGATTTTTGTCTCCCTCAATATTTTTCTTTTCTACCTGTTCTGGGAACTCACACTCATACCGATGTTTCTTCTTATCGGGGTGTGGGGCGGCTCTAATCGGGTATACGCGGCAATCAAGTTTGTCCTTTTCATGCTGGGTGGCAGCGTTTTTATGCTGGTCGGAATAATTGTACTCTACTATGCGGGTGGAAGGACTTTTGATATACTTGAACTTTCTAGGGTGAACTACCCCACAGGACTTCAATTATGGTTGTTCATAGCCTTCTTTGCAGCATTTGCAGTTAAAATGCCCATGTTTCCAATACATACCTGGCTGCCAGATGCTCATACTGAAGCGCCCACGGCCGGGAGCGTGATACTTGCAGGTATTTTGCTGAAAATGGGAGCGTACGGTTTTTTAAGGATTTCTTTTCCCATGTTTCCCCACGCAGTAAAAGTATTATTTATCCCACTGCTTATTCTGTCTGTCACCGCAATAATCTACGGCGCTTATGTCACCTTGATGCAAAAGGATATGAAAAGACTGATAGCTTACTCAAGCGTTAGCCATATGGGATTTGTTACGCTAGGTCTTTTCACTCTTAACCAGACGGGCGTTGAGGGTGGACTACTCCAGATGATAAACCATGGTGTTATTACGGGAGCGCTCTTTCTCTGTATTGGCATGATTTATGAGAGAACCCATACGAGAATGATTGAGGATTACGGAGGACTTTCGAAAACGGTTCCTGTATATGGTGTGTTTTTTACGATTTTTACACTAGCCGCCATCGGTCTGCCGGGCATGAACGCATTTGTAGGGGAATTCCTTATTATAAGCGGGGCATTCAAGGCAAATATGATAATTGCGGTGTTTTCTATCTCTGGGGTCATACTGGGAGCTACCTATATGATTTGGTTGTATTACCGGGTTGCTCTTAACGAAATAAACTCCAGTTCAAAGTCCAACCTTTTTGACCTTGATTTGAGGGAAATAGTAACCCTAGTGCCCCTTGTATTTCTTGTATTCCTGATAGGTGTTCAACCGGGCATCCTTTTGAGTTATATGCATGTTTCAATCGAACATCTGCTTGAGCAGGTACATACTGCGGCCCCTCTTGAATCCTTCAATATTTATGATTCGGTCAATTTAATTGTTGAACGTCTTAAGGAATTATTATGGCGGGTGTGAAGAACTCTTCTTTCAGTAATCTCAAATATTTCCCCCCGGATTTTTTCAAGACGATCAATAATTGTGTGTTATTTTATCCTATATGCAGTATACGCAGGGAGTGAATTGAGATACGCGTTGATGGGGTTCGTACTTTTTGGGACATGGCTTCTTTGGTCTGGCCATTTTGAGCCGATGTTGCTGGGATTTGGCGTTTTCTCTTGCATTCTTGTCATGTTCCTGCGTGAAAGAATGGAACGGTATGCGGGCGTCAGTCACGAATACCGGCTCGGCTTGCGCTGGATTGGGTACGCTCCATGGATTCTATGGGAAATCGTGAAAGCCAACTGGGATGTAGCTCACATCATTCTCAAGCCGTCTCTGCCCATTAAGCCTCGGCTCATGCGAATAAAAGCAAGCCAGAAGACTGATCTTGCCAAGGTGATCTACGCCAATTCAATAACGCTGACACCGGGGACGATTACGCTGGACGTCCGGGACGATAAGTTCCTCGTGCATGCGCTCACGGATGAAGCTGCCGCCACTCTCGACAGTGGCGAAATGGACCGCCGAGTAAGCGCTATGGAGGGCAAAAGCTGATGTTTGCTGTGGCAATGACCGGTGTCTTGGTGACGATGCTTATTGCACTGATTGCCGCGGTTCGGGGTCCCACCGTCTTTGATCGTATTCTTGCTGCAAACATGTTCGGCACCAAGACTGTTCTGCTTATTGCGGTGAGCGGCTTCTTGAGTGGTCGCCCGGAGTGGCTCGATCTTGCGCTTGTTTACGCGCTCGTCAATTTCACGGGTGTTATCGCTGTAACAAAGTTTTCGCGTTTCGGAAACCTCGCCTCAGATCATGAGAGAGTCGAGCCGTGGTAGGATTTCTCGATAGTGTAAGCTGGATCTGTCTGGTCGTGGGGCCGGTCTTCTGCATCATCGGTGGGGTAGGACTGTTGCGACTGCCGGATTTCTATACGCGAACTCATGCGGCAGGAATCACGGATACCCTGGGCGCCGGACTCATTATCTTGGGGTTGATTCTCCAAGCCGGCTTTACGCTCATTACGGTCAAACTTGTTTTCATCATCATATTCATGTTGTTCATCAACCCCTGTGCCACTCACGGGCTGGCTAAAGCGGCCTTCGCACAGGGTGTAAAGGTGGACTCGGAAGGGAAGGAACCGGATGCCGCTGCCGATTGAGATAGTACTTTTCATTTTTCTCATTACTACGGCTGTCGTTATTGCCAGATTGGAAGACCTGTTTGCGGCCGCCATGCTCACCGGCATTTTCAGTTTACTGTCCGCGGGGCTGTTTACGATTATGGACGCGGTGGATGTCGCTTTTACCGAGGCGGCGGTTGGTGCCGGTGTAGCAACGGTTTTTATACTTTGCACACTTTCTCTGACAGCTAAACGGGAATATCAGCAACCGGCGAAGGTACTCCCTTTTATCGCGGTCGGAATCACCGGCGCCGCGTTGATTTACGGCACACTCGATATGCCGGCCTACGGTGATCCTGATGCTGTTCCCCATGGCCACCTATCAGCAAAGTTCATCGAGATTGAAGAAAAAGCTGTTCTTTCGCAGGATAAACATGCAGGCGAACCGGCACAGCACGGTAGCGGGGAAAAGGCGGTAGGGCTCCCCAATATTGTCACCTCAATCCTTGCCAGTTATAGAGGTTACGACACTTTTGGTGAGATCGCGGTCATCTTTACTGCCACCATCGGTGTCATGCTCCTTTTGCGGACCCGGCGCCGTGAGAAGAAGGTTTCGCCTCCCGATAGAGACCAGATGGAGACGACATCGTGAATAAACAACCCATGCGTATGAGGGAAAAGATCATCCTGCGGGTGGTCTCCAAGGCATTTATCCCCTTCATCTTTCTCTTTGCCCTTTATATCCAGTTTCACGGTGATTTTGGACCTGGCGGTGGTTTCCAGGCTGGGGTAGTCTTTGCGGCCGGGATTATTCTCTACGGAGTGATCTTCGGGCTGGATACGATGCGGTCGGCCGTGCCCGAGCGCCTGATGGAATACGGGATCGTCCTGGGTTTGATCCTCTATGGTGGAGTAGGAATTGTTAGTCTGATTTCTGGAGCCAACTTCCTCGATTACGACGTTCTGAATGCACACGATCCTACTCATGGCCAGCACCTCGGCATCTTGCTTGTTGAGCTGGGAGTTGGGATCACGGTGACCTGTGCAATGACTACGATCTTCTATGCGCTTGCGGGAAGAGGTGAGAAATAATGCAGTGGCTCGGACTCTGGCACTATTGGGCGGTCATCATCTTGATGATGATCGGACTCTATATCGTCATCGCCCGGGACAACCTGGTGAAGAAGGTGATGGGGCTATCCATTTTCCAGGTCTCCGTCATCATATTTTATGTTTCCATCGCAAAAGTTAAAGGTGGTACAGCACCAATCATTCCTGAAGGTGGACAGGATGTGGTCTATTCAAATCCCCTGCCGCACGTTCTCATGCTGACAGCAATTGTGGTCGGTATTTCAACGACAGCGCTAGCGCTGGCCCTCGTTGTCAGGATTCAGGAAGCCTACGGCACGGTGGAGGATGATGAACTGAATGAGATTGATGGAGCCCGTTCATGATGGAGCAATTGCCCGCGCTTCAGGTAGTCTTACCGCTGTTCTCTGCGCTGCTCTGTCTGCTGATCCGCAACAAGACCGCCAGCCGGCTCTTTGCTGTGGCCGTTTCATGGGGCTGTTTGGCCATTGCGCTAATCTTACTTCAGACGGTCCAGAAGACGGGTCCGATCTCCTATCATTTCGGTGGATGGTTTCCACCGCTGGGAATCGAATACCGGATCGATCTGCTGAACGCCTACGTGCTGATTATTGTGGCAATGATTTCGGCTGTAGTTTTGCCGTTCGGAGTCGGACATTGGGGTCTTTCCATCCCCGAAGGGCGTGAATACCTCTTTTTCTGCGCTTTCTTACTCTGTATTTCCGGTCTTCTCGGTATTACCATCACCGGCGACGTATTTAACGTGTTCGTCTTCTTGGAAATCACATCTCTATCGTCATATGCGCTGATAGCTATGGGTCGCAACAGGCGCGCATTGAGAGCTGCGTTCACATATCTCGTTATGGGAACCGTTGGCGGCACCTTTATCCTCATCGGGATCGGGATGATGTACCTCGAGACGGGAACGCTGAACATGGTGGACATTGCGAACCGCCTACCCCTTGCTCATGGATCACGGACCGTGCTTGTGGCCTTTGCCTTTCTGACAGTTGGAGTCGGCATCAAGCTGGCGGTCTTTCCACTTCACCACTGGCTGCCAAATGCCTATTCATATGCTCCTGCAACAGTTTCGGCGTTTCTTGCTGCCACTGCTACAAAAGTTTCGTATTACGTCTTGGTACGCGTCATTTTTACTCTGTTCGGTGCCGCCTACATCTTTGAAACCCTCAGGTTTCACGCGTTACTCATCCCTTTATCTTTACTGGCCATGTTTGTTGGATCTACAGTAGCAATCTACCAGACCAACATCAAACGGCTCCTGGCCTACTCCAGCATAGCACAGATTGGCTACATGACGCTCGGACTCTCATTTGCTTCAATCAATGGACTCACCGGCGGGCTTGTCCACCTCTTCAACCACGCCTTAATGAAAGGGGGACTCTTTCTTGTGCTTGCGTCCGTTATGCATTCAGTCGCTTCCAACGAGATTGATGATATGCGCGGGCTCGGTAGAAAAATGCCGTTTACGATGGCCGCATTTGTGCTTGGTGGTTTAAGCCTTATCGGTGTACCGGGGACCGTCGGTTTTATCAGCAAATGGTATCTGGTGGTTGCTGCCTTGGAGAAAGGGTGGTATCCCATTGCTGTATTGATTCTACTCAGTTCGTTCCTGGCAGTTATTTATATCTGGCGTGTTGTAGAAATAGTTTTCTTTCGTGAACCCGCAGCCGAAAAATCGATTAAAGAAGCACCGCTGTCAATGCTTGTTCCAACGTGGATACTGATCGGAGGAACGCTGTTTTTTGGTCTCCAGACAGAATGGACGGCTGGCGTAGCTGGTTCTGTGGCAAACTTTCTTCTTGGGGGCCTCCCATGACTCCCGATCAGTTGATCGTCCTGTCGATTTTATCTCCCGCAGTTAGTGCTTTGGCCATTGCACTGATTGGCCGCAATAATGATGCTGGATACAATCCTCGCGACATTATAACTGTCATTGCGACACTGACCACTTTCGGTTTTGTCGTCAAGCTGGCTGGTCCGGTCGTAGCCGGTGACAGGCCTGAGTTGTCGCTTTTTGAGGTTTTACCCGGTTTGGCCATTGCTTTCAAAGTTGAACCGCTGGGGATGCTATTTGCGCTGGTAGCATCGGGTCTCTGGATACCGACTTCAATATATTCATTTGGCTATATGCGCGGTCATCGCGAACGTCACCAGACTCGGTTCTTTGTCTGTTTTGCCATCGCCATCTCTGCCGCCTTAGGCATTGCTTTTGCACGTAATCTTCTTACCCTGTTTCTGTTCTATGAACTATTGACCTTTTCAACCTATCCGCTGGTTACTCATGCAGGAAGTGAGAAAGCTGTCAAAGCGGGGCGAAGTTATCTGGGCATCCTCGTCTTTACATCGGTATTATTCCTGCTCCTGGCTATAGTCTGGACCTGGCAGACAACCGGAACTCTGGAGTTCCGGCCCGGCGGCATTGTTGCCGGGCACTTCGAAGGCACCCCCGTGTTTCTGCTGCTTGCGCTCTTTGTGTTTGGGACTGGAAAGGCCGCCCTGATGCCGTTCCACCGCTGGCTGCCGGCTGCTATGGTTGCTCCTACCCCTGTGAGTGCGCTGCTTCACGCGGTGGCGGTGGTCAAGGCAGGAGTATTCACGGTCCTGAAAGTGATCGTCTATGTCTTCGGTATCGATTTTCTCACTGATGGCAACTACGCGTTATGGCTCTGTTATGCAGCAGGCTTCACACTGATTGCCGCCTCCCTGGTTGCACTGACGAAAGACAACTTGAAGGCACGGCTGGCTTACTCTACCATCAGCCAGCTGTCTTATATTGTTCTCGGGGCAGCGTTGGCAACCAAGACGAGTGTATTGGGTAGCGGCATGCATATTGTGATGCATGCCATGGGCAAGATTACCCTCTTCTTCTGTGCCGGTGCTATTATGGTAGCAAACCACAAAACAGAGATAAGTGACATGAAAGGGATTGGCAGGCAGATGCCGTTTACCATGTTCGCATTCTTCATTGCTTCTTTAAGTATTATTGGATTACCACCGATGGGCGGCGCGTGGAGTAAGTGGTACCTTGTTTTAGGCGCCTTGGATGCGGGACAGCTTGTAATGGTTGGAGTTCTGGTTGTCAGTTCACTGCTGAATATCGCTTACTTGCTTCCCATCGTGGTGAATGCGTTCTTTTACCCTGCGGCGGAAGTCCAAATTGGAGACGGCATAAAAGAAGCTCCCATTACCTGTGTGGCGTCTCTGCTTGTGACTGCATCCGGCTGCCTGATCCTGTTTCTTTATCCCGGTTTCTTTTTGAATCTGGCACAGATGATTGGAGAATTCTGAAATGGAAACCAAGACTAATGATGGAAGGAATAACCAAGTGCCTGAGAAGGTGCACATTTTTGATAGACCCAAAAACGTTAAAAGGGTGATCTGGAGCCTCTACTTTATCTGCGGCGTGCTCTTTTTACTGGATTTATTTGTTCACCGTCACCACAGCTTTTCTGAAGGTGTTTTTTCTGCCGAAGGGTGGATAGGATATTATGCCTTCTATGGATGGGTGGCTTGTGTTCTCCTGGTATTGATTGCTAAACAGATGCGAAAAATACTCATGCGTAAAGAGGACTATTATGAGCGGTAGTGTGCATCCCGCATTCGTTCTATTACTGGGCGCTCTGTTCCTGCCTGTTTTCAAGGGAAGACTGCGCCAGGGATTGTTGGTTTTCCTTCCCATACTGGGCTTCCTGAACCTGCTGGGCTTTGAGACGGGTACCGTTTGGCACATTCCATTCGCTGGTTATGAGCTCGAGGTCCTGCGGGTTGATAAACTGAGCCTGCTCTTTGGTTATCTTTTCCACCTTGCGGCTTTTCTTGCCGCAATCTATTCCCTGCATGTGAGAGACAGTGTCCAACACGTTTCGGGATTAACGTACGCCGGTAGTGCGGTGGGTACGGTATTTGCGGGAGATCTGATCACACTCTTCATTTTCTGGGAGTTGCTCGCGGTCACATCGGTATTCCAGATCTGGTCGCGGCGAACCTCGCGCTCGTATGGTGCAGGGTTACGCTATTTGCTTGTGCATGTGACATCCGGTCTGATGCTGCTGGTCGGTGCCACACTCCATTACCATCAGACGGGTTCGCTGTCCTTCGAGATGATGACACTGTCTGGTCTGGCTTCGTGGCTTATCTTTCTTGCCATCGGCGTTAAGTGCGCCTTTCCGTTACTCCACTCCTGGCTGGTGGACGGATACCCGGAGGCCACACCCACCGGCACCGTATTTCTTGCATCCTTCACCACCAAGACAGCGGTCTACGCACTGGCCCGCGGCTTCGCGGGCACCGAAGAACTGATCTGGATAGGGGCGGCTATGACCATGTTCCCGATCTTTTATGCCGTGATCGAGAATGACCTGCGGCGTGTGTTGGGCTACAGCATGATCAACCAGATTGGTTTTATGGTGGCGGGCATCGGACTGGGAGAAGGTATGGGGGTGAATGGTGCTGTGGCTCACGCCTTTAATGATGTGATATTTAAGGGTCTTCTTCTTATGTCTATGGGGGCGGTGCTTTTTCGGACTGGGAAGATTAATGGATCAGATCTTGGGGGACTCTATAAGTCCATGCCATTGACCACGGGATTTTGTATTGTGGGTGCTGCTTCAATCTCAGCTTTCCCACTTTTCAGCGGATTTGTGAGTAAATCCATGGTGATGCAGGCGGCGGCTGACCAAGGTCACCTGGTTATCTGGCTGATGTTGCTTTTTGCGTCTGCCGGTGTGTTTCATCATGCCGGTATCAAGATTCCTTTCTTCGCCTTCTTCGCCCACGACTCCGGCATTCGCTGCAAGGAAGCGCCAATGAACATGCTTGTCGCCATGGGGTTGAGCGCTTTACTCTGTGTCCTTATTGGTTGCCTACCAGGACCACTTTACAGTTTGCTGCCCTATGCTGTGGATTATCAACCCTACACCAGCACCCATGTTCTTTTGCAGTTGCAACTGTTATTCTTTTCAGCACTGGCTTTTACTTTTTTGAAACTGTCGGGTATCTATCCACCGGAGCTGAGGTCGGTAAATCTCGATGCTGACTGGGTATACAGACGGATGTTTCCTGCCACGGTAAGAACTGTTGTACGGGTGGTAGAACCGCTCAAGGAACAGGTTTTCCGAGGCGGCAGAATGCTGGCAGCGTGGATGATCAGTGAATTGCAGCGCCACCACGATCCTCAAGGCATCTGGGGACGGACTTGGTTGACGGGTCAAAGTGTACTGATGGTTGTCATAATTCTTGCTGTCTTTCTTTTGTTCTACTATTGATGATGTGATCTGATATGGATCTCTCTGTTTACTTCACTGCTACTGATTTTCGAGGCATCCTGCCGGAAATATCGCTACTGCTGACTGTTGTTATCATCCTGACTTTCGAGATGCTGGCCAGGCCTCGGCGGCGAATTATGCTGATACTGAGCGTAATTGGATTGCTGGCAGCGGCAGGCTATGTCTGGAGAAACAGCGGCGCTGAAATGAGGCTTTTCGGCGGCATGCTGACACTCAACAGTTATTCGACCTTCTTCGATTTCCTGTACCTCGCCGTAGCTTTGGCCGCGCTCTTGGTGGCGCAGGTGTATCTTGAAAGGAG
>MDSZ01233829.1_pt1 | contig 11050 bp, 11 predicted proteins | sample 811201 | NCBI WGS metagenome assembly MDSZ01 (sample SAMN05326647, study PRJNA326480) | marine metagenome | isolation source: seawater | place: Indian Ocean: North | collected 2010 | reverse complement strand
TGCTTTTTTCTTATTCATGCTATAAATAAACTACTATTATGATTTTAAGACAATATCAATAAAATATCTTTTTATATTTGACTAAAAAAAAATTAATTTTTTGGGCTTGTGACTATTCTGGTAAGACAGGAGAGGGAAATCTTTCTAGGAAATTTATACATCAAAATTATAAAGGAAAAAAAATTCAAATTAAAACAATTAACACAAAAAATTTTTTTAAACATAAATACATAATACCTTTTATCGGTATCATTAATTGTTGGAAATATTTTTTTAAAAATCATAATGTTGGTTACCTTAATTATTTACCTTTATGGAATTTTTTAATTTTTTTACTTTTACCACCTAAAACTAAATTAGGTCCAATTACTGGTGGTGCTTTATATAGTAAAACAAATAAAATTAATTATTTTATAAGAGATTTTTTTTTTCCATTATTTTATAAATTATCAGAGTTTATAATTAATTTAAGATTTGAAAGAAAACTTATTTTTTCAACAGATCTATTAAAGAAATATTTGTCTAATAAAACTATAAAAAAAAGTGAATTCAACTTCGTTTTAAAAAATATGAAATTCAAGAGAAAAAGGGGAATTAAGGATATAGATTTTTTAATATACTATAAGATTCATAATAATAAGTCTTCGTTTTTCAACTATAATTTGATTAATAATTTAACAAAACTGAATTTAAAAATTATTATCGTTGGTGATGAATTAAAAATTAAAGGGGTTAAAAATCTAGGTTATTTAAGTCAAAAAAAACTTTCAATTTTACAATCTAGATCAAAATATTCTTTATGTTCAGGTGAAAATATTTATAGCCTTTTTGTATTAGAATGTATTACAAACCATGTAAAAATATTGGTTAAAAAAAATTATATGAAAAAAATTAATTTTTTTAAGAAATCTTTTATTACTTTAGATAAATCAAAATTAATTTTTAAAAATTAAGAATGTAATTTATGAAAATAATAATTGGAATAAATGCTAATCATGCTGACTCTTCTGCTTGTATAATTGTGGATGGAAAACTTATTGCTGCAATTGAAGAGGAAAGATTAAATAGAATTAAACATTTTTCTGGTTATCCTATATTATCAATTCAAGAATGCATTAGAATTGCAAATGTCAAATCCACCCAAATTACAGATGTTGCTTTTAACACAAGGCCATTAAGTAATATATTTCCAAAGAGTCTTTTTTTTTTAAAAAATTTCTCATTAAAGAAAAACCAAGCAATAAGAAGAGTTTTTAAAAAAATAAATGTAAAAAAAAAATTATTAGAGAATTTTAAATTAAATAAAAATGTAAAATTTCACTTTATAGAACATCATCTTGCACATATTGCCTCTGCTTTTTACCCATCTGGATTTAAAAAAGCAAATGGTCTATCAATTGATGGTTCAGGAGATTTTGTAACTTGTGCAATAGCTGAATGTGAAAACAATTTAATTAAAATTAAAAAAAAAACATTTTTTCCTCATTCATTAGGTATTTTTTATCATGGCATGACACAATTCCTTGGGTTTAAAAATTATGGAGAAGAATATAAAATGATGGGACTTGCCGCTTATGGTAAACCTAAATATTTTGAAAAAATAAAAGAAAACTTATTTATTAACGATTCAAGTGATTTGTTTAGATTAAATCTCAAATATTTTAATCATCAAAAACCTGGATATAAATATATAACAGGAGATAGTTTAGAAATTGATCAAATTTATCAAACAAAACTAAATGATTTATTTTCAAATGAGATTAATAGAGAAAGTGATTATGAAGAATTTCAAAAAAACTTTGCTAGTTCTGTTCAAAAAGTTTATGAATTTTTCTTTGAAAAAATTATCCAAAATATTGTAAAAAAAAAATTTTCTAAAAATCTAGTTTATGCTGGTGGTTGTGCATTGAATTCATCTGCCAACCAGTATATTACTAATAATGATCATTTTGATAATGTATATATAAATTATGCACCAGGAGATAATGGTGGATCGATTGGTGCAGCACTAACTGTATCATCTAATTACAATAAAATTTTTGATAATTATAAAAATCCTTACTTAGGTAGAGAATTTTCAAATAATGAAATTCTTTCTGTCTTAATAAGAAATGATTATAAAAATAAAGTTTCCTATGAAATTATAGATGAAAAAAAAATTTTCGATATAACTGCGAAAATTATTTCTGAAGGTAATATAATTGGATGGTTCCAAGACAAAATGGAATTTGGACCTAGGGCTCTTGGAAACAGATCAATTCTAGCAGATCCTACCAATCCAAATATGAAAGAAATCATTAATAAAAAAATTAAAAGAAGAGAGTCTTTTAGACCTTTTGCTCCAGTCACATTAAAAGAATTTCAACATGAATGGTTTGAAAGTAAATTTATTAGCCAGTATATGTCATCTTTAGCTATTGTAAAAAAAAATAAACAAAAAATTATACCTGCAATAACTCATGTAGATGGTACCGCAAGAGTTCAAACAGTAGAAAAATCAACTAACTTCAAGTTGGCAACCTTAATTGAATCTTTTAAAAAAATTACTAATGTTCCAGTTCTTTTAAATACATCATTCAATGAAAATGAACCTATTGTTACTAGGCCTGAAGAAGCTTTAAATTGTATCTTAAGGAATGATTTAGATTATTTAATCATGGGCAATTTTATGATTAAAAAAAAATAGAATTATTAATAATTATCCAAAATATCGTAAGTACAAAAGTTTTGGAATAAAGTTTAATTTATATAAAATTTTTACAGGAAACTTAAAGTATTTAAAAAAATTGTAATACGTCTTGAAATTTCTAAAATTCTTATTTTTCATTTTCATAATTATTTCAAATTCATCTTTTGAAAGATCTAACTTATCTAATATATATTCTTGTAAGTTAGTTTCTTCTTTTTCTGTAATAGGATTTTCTTTCAGAATTTTTTTGGCCTCATTTTTGGATATTAAGCCAGCTCTAACCATTGCTGAATAAGAAGTTAATCTTCTATCAATATTAAATTTTTTTGGAAGATAACTTGAAACAACAAATTTAGTTAAAAGAGATTCATGATGATGACCTCCATAATAATTCCAATTCACTTCTTCTTTTAAAATCTTTTCAACATTATCATAAGAATAATTTATATAATTTAACGGTAAAATTGTTTTAATACCTGATAGTATTTTATATTTTATAATGTCTCTTATATAAAAATTATCAAATTTTGTTAAATCTGCATCACCATATTTCTTATGAATTTCCTGGATATATTTTCCATCCATATAAGTCCAGTCTAAGGGCTCAATTCCTTCTGTTCTAAAAGAGTGTCCATTAAAAACATATTTTATTTTTTCTCTAAAAGCTGTTTGATACATTGTTTTAAAAATACCAACATCTGTTGGAGTATCAGGGTCAGATACTCCTGCTAAAAAAAAAGATTTAGTTATCTTTTTAAAAGTTTGCCAATCAGCAACATTGGTCTCTAAATCAACATTTAACTTTTGGCAGATATTTAAGATATTTGAGACTGAAGTATCAGAATCAAATCCATTATCATAGTGAACAGCTAGTGGTCTAAGATTCAAAACTTTTTTTATATAATATAATAAAAAAGTACTGTCTCTGCCTCCACTTACACCTACAACACAATCATATTTTGAATTTATCCCATCATTTTTAATTTTTTCTGCAATTTTAAATAATCTTTTTTCACTATTTTCATCAAGAGGATATTCTTTTTCCATCTCATCATGTATCTTGCAAAATTGACAAATATTTTTAACATCTAAACTAATAGATTGAATTGTTTCATTTGATAAACAGCGACTACATTCCATTTTTCTTTTTTTTAAAATTAATTAAAATAAATATTGGTCCACAAATAAAATAAATTAATAACATACAAATTCTAAAAATATTAATCAAAATAATTATTTCTGCAAAAGAAAGTGGTATATCTCGAGTACCAATAAATGTAATAAATTCACTTATTCCGACAGAATAAGGCGTTAAAGCTATTAAAAAAGAAAAATCTACTAATGAGGTTATCAATAAAGATAAATATATATAATTTTCTATATTAATTTTTTTCAAAATTAATAAAAAAATTAAGAAAAGAATTGCATATTGAATAATAAAAATAACAAATTGCTTTATATAAAAAGATAAATAATTTTTTTTTTTTAATAAAAAAAAATGAAATATCTTATCAAACAAAAAAAAATTATATTTATTAAAAAATTTTTTTATAAATGATATTATGGAAAAAAGAAAGTTAAGATAAATTAAAGAACTAAAAAAAAAAATAGAAAAAACTAAGTATATAATATTACTTATTTCTACTTCTTGTGAATATATATCAATAAATATAATTGAAATTAAACCTATAAAACTAAAAATCAACAACTCACAAACTATTGTATCTATACTGTATCTTAATATTTCAGAAATTTTTAAATTTTTAAATTTTTTTAAATAATAAACTCTATATCCTAGACCAGAAAATTGTATGAATGTATTACAGAAATAAGTAGCATTCATAACAAAAAAAGACTGAATAGTATGAATATTGTTTCCTAAAAATTTTACAATATTTTTTAATATCAAACCTTCAGTTAGCAAATAAAAAAAACATAGAAAGATTATTTGAAGTATAAGTATTTGATCAAGTTGTTGAATTACAATGAAATCTGACTCATTTTTTTTAAAATAGAAATAGATAATCGAAATAAATAAAATTAATAAGATTAATGGTAAAATTTTTTTTAATTTACTCATATTTGGACATGATTGTTTCTATAATTTTTTTATCTGGATAATTTATCAATACAGCATCTCTGCTTCCAAAAAAAACAAACAAAGCTCCACATGCTACTGCTGCAAAAGAAGAATTATCAAAAAAATTAATTATATCGCTTATTGAACTAGTTCCCCCATTAGCAATAAGTGGAACTTCTACATGCTCTTCAACAAATTTATATAAATCAAGATTTAATCCATTTTTTAAACCCTCATTTTCAATAGATGTTAGTATAATCTCGCCCGCTCCTCTATCCTGCACTTCTTTAATAAAATCAATCAAGTTATAATTTTCGATTTTTTCACCATTATTTGACATTATTTTATATTCATTTTCAATTTTTCTTACATCAATAGATACTACAGCACTTTGTGATCCAAATTTTTTTGCAATTTTTTGAAGTAAATTATTATTGGTAAAATTCTCTGAATTAATTATAACTTTTTCCACTCCTTCATTAATGATTGCACTTGCTTGATCTATATCTTTTATTCCACCACCAACTGATAAAGGAACAAATATTTCAGTTCGAATTTTTTTAATCAAATTTAGATCTATACATTTAGCTTTTTTTTTAGCAGATATATCTAAGATTTGAATTTCATGTACCTTTTTTTCTGAAAAAATTTTAACTGCATTGAAAATATCTCCAACATACTTATGATCTTTAAACTGTTTTCCTTTAACAAGATAATCATCTTTAATTAATAGGCTAGGGATAATTCTGATTAATTTTTTCATTAATTAATATGGTAAAAATTATTAATTAATTTAAAACCATCCGTATAACTTTTTTCAGGGTGAAACTGAACTCCATAAATATTTTGGTAATTAAACGCAGCACAAATGTCAAATTTATATTTTGTCATATTTACTTTAAGATTTTTATCAGTGCTTGAAAAATGATAAGAATGACAAAAGTAAAATCTGGTCATATTTTCAATATCTTTGAAAAGATCGTTATTCCTAGTATTCACCTTGTTCCATCCCATATGTGGAACTTTAAAAAACTTATCAGACTCAATTTTTTTTACTACACCGTTAACAAAATTAAGACCTTCAACATCACCTTCTTCACTAAAAGATCCTAAGACCTGCATTCCAGAGCATATCCCTAAAATTTTTTTTTTTTCAATAATCACAGCTTCATATAATATCTTATCAAGATCTAAAGATTTCAGTTTTTTTATACAGTAATCAAAATTTGAAACACCAGGTAAAATTATATTTTTACTTTTAAATATCTCTTCTTTTTTATTGGTTAATATAAATTTAATTTTTGATCTATTTAAAATATTTATTACTGATTTGAAATTACCACCATCATAATCTATTATAGCAATCATTTTATTTTTTTATTTCTTTAGCGGGATTTCCAGCATAAATTTTTTTCTTTAAACAGTTTTTTGTAACTACAGAGCCTGCACCAATAGTTGTATGGGATTCGATTTTGACAGGTAATATTGTAGAATTACTTCCAACCAGGACATGAGATCCTATTTTTGTTTTCAAAAATTTTTTTTTATTTTTCTCTATTTTGTTGTTTTTAAACTTATCATTAATAAAGCAAACACCATGACCAATAAAACAATTTTCACCAATACTTACATTTGAACAAATAAAGCTATGGCTTTGAATTCTAGTGTTTTTTCCAATAATGACATTATTTTGTATTTCAACAAAAGGACCAATAAAACAATTATCCTTTATCTCACATCCATATAGGTTTACTGGTTCGATTATTGTGACATTTTTTCCTAATTTCACATTTTTTATTGAAGATTTTTTTTTATTAAATTTCATAGTGAATAACTACAGTATTAATTTCAATTAATAAACGTTGTAAATGTAAAAAAAATTAGTAAGTAGAACAAATGATTAGATTTTTTAATATATATGAACAAGATAAAATCAAATTTCTCAGGAATGTTAGCGATTTTAAAAACATAGTAAAAAAAACCAATTTTATCAATGGAAAACAAGTTCACGAATTTGAAAAAAACTTTGCAAAATATTGTAATACGAAATACGCTGTTGGTTGCAATAGTGGTTCTGATGCATTATTTTTATCCCTCAAAGCATTAGATTTAAAAAAAAATTCTGAAGTAATTATCCCAGCACAAACATATTGCTCAACATTGTTTTCTGTAATTAGAGCAGGCTTAAAACCAGTACTAGCAGATATACAGAATATAAATCCAACAGTTTCAATAAATGAAATAAAAAAAAAAATTACAAATAAAACTTCAGCGATAATAATTGTCCATTTATATGGTGAATGTTGTAATTTTAGTCAATTAAAGAAGATAATAAATAAAAAAAAAATATACGTTATCGAAGATGCTGCTCAAGCACATGGTGCTAAAGATTTTTCATCCAATAAAAAAGGTAAAATAGCTGGATCTATGGGTGTTATGGGATGTTTTAGTTTTTATCCAGGTAAAAATTTGGGTGCATATGGTGATGGTGGTGCAATTACAACTAATTCAAAAAATTTATATATTAAATTACTAAAGCTAAGAAATTTAGGTGGTATAAAAAAATATGAACACGAAATGATTGGCTATAATAGTAGACTCGATACTATTCAAGCTGCAATACTAAATAATAAGTTAAAATCACTTAATGTAAATAATCAAAAAAGAATTAGAATAGCTAAATTTTATCATACAAACATCAACAATAAATATATTGAAAAATTAAACTATTCAAAAGGATGTGTTTATCATCAATATGTAATTCTAAGTAAAAAAGAAAAAAAAATTATCGAAATATTAAAAAAAAATAAAATTCAATATGGTAAACATTATCCACAACCATTACACAAATTAAAAGCTGTAGAAAAAATTTTTAAAAATAAATCTTTTCCTTTCGCTGAAAAGTTTTCAAAATATGGCATTAGCTTACCAATTGATCCAAATTTAAAAAAAAGTCAGCTGATTAAAATTTGTAAAGTTTTGAATTCACTTTAACTTTTCAAGTGTTTTTAAAACATTTATAGAAATTTTGGTTGAAGTTAATGGCTTTTTATTTTTTTTCAAACACCATAAAAATTCTCTCATTTCATTTTCCAAAGGTGATTTAGATTTAATTTTAGGTGTTAGAGTAGATCCTAGATATATATTTGCTTTTTGAGTAAAAAATTTTTTCTTAAAATTAGAAATTTTTGGATAAGTAGCATATTTATTATATATTTTAATTGGATTTTTAAAATCTAGCTCATTAAATAAAAGCATTCTTTTTTTTCCTACAATTACAATTTTTCTAATTTTTTCAGGATTTAACCAACTAGACTTAATGTCTAATCGTATTTTATTAATTTTTGCTGAAATTGTAGATATATCATTAATATTTTTTTTCAAAAAATCATAACCATGAACATTTGTAATTGTTAAATTTTTATCGAATAAATAATTACAAATAGCAATATCATGTGATGACAAATCCCATGCAGCTGATACATCATTTCTTACAGGTCCTAAATTAAATCTCTCACATGACACATAATTTATTTCTCCTAAATAATTATTTTTAATTATTTTTTTAATATATCTAATAAAGTCATTGTAAAAATAAATATAACCACTCATTATAAAACGATTTTTTGATACAGCAATTTTTTGAAGCAATTTCAATTTTTTTGAAGAATTTGTAACCGGTTTTTCAACAAATATATTAAATCCTCTCTTTAAACACTTCTCAGCTATTTTAAAATGTAATTTGGTATCAACAGCGATAATTACACCTAAAAAATTTTTATTTAAAAAATCTTGGAAATTCTTTATAATTTTAACCTTCGGAAATTTTTTTTTTACTTCTTTTAAATTTTCAATATTACTATCATGGCAATGAATATCTTTTATTCCTATTTTATGGAGAACATTCAATATATTTGTGCCCCAATATCCAACTCCAACTATTCCAATTTGATTATTTTTCAATTTAATGTACTGATCTGGTTATGAAAGCTTTATGCGTAATTCCTGTTTTTAACGAATATACTAAACTTAATAGACTAATAGATCAAATAAAAAAAAATCAACATAAAAATTTTAATTTGCAATATATTTTTGTAAATAATGGATCAACAGACGAATCTCTTAATTTAATCAAAAAAAGCGATATCAAATATTTAGATTTAAAAAAAAATAAAGGTGTGGGATATGCATTAATGATAGGTTTTTTGTACGCAAAAAAATATAACTTTGATTACTTGGTACATTTAGCAGGTAATGGCAAAATGAATCCAGCTCAAATAGATAAGTTTTTAGAATTAATTGTAAAATATGACTTTGATTTTGTTTCTGGGAGCAGGTTTTTAGAAGGTTCATCAAAAAAAAATAATCCATTAATAAGATTAATTTTAATTAAAAGTTTTAGCTTTTTGTTGAGTTTTGTAATAAGAAGAAAAATAACTGACACAACCTGTGGGTTTAGAGCTTTTAAAATAAACATTTTTAAAAATTTTAAAAAAAATTTCTTTAGAAGGGAATTTTTTACATACGGATATGAATATTTTAGTTATGGAAAAATTATTAGATCTAAAAAAATAAAATTTTCTGAGTTACCCGTAAGTATGGATTATCCATCAAAAAAAAATTATTCTAAAATAAGACCTGTTTTAGATTGGTATATAATTTTTAAAAATTGGGTAAAAGGTTTGCTTGATAAAAATGAATTATAAAAAAAAATTATCATATTCATATTTGTTTATAATTTTAATTTTTATTTTTTTATCCAATTCTTATTTTGGTTATGAAGAAAGTCTCATTTTTGGTGGAGCAGATGGTAAATCATATTTTGATATATCAAAATATTCACCGTATCTTTCAAAAGAAGCTATACAACCAATTCATTCAGAAAGATTTTTATTTTCATATTTAATTGGACTAATTTCTAAAATTTCTTTTATTGAAATTTATAATTTAAATCGAATAATTGTGATTTTTTTAATTGTATCAATTAACAAATACATTATAGACTTGTTAATAAAATTAGATAAAGATAATTATTTTATTTTATTAACTTTATTAATACTAAATCTTAATCCATATTTTTCAAGATTTTATATTGCAGTACCATTAATTTTAAATGATTTAATTTTTATTTTTGGAAGTATTATTTGTATCACTAGTTTGTCCAAAAAAAATAAAATACAATTTTTTGTTGGACTAATTTTATCCTCTTTTGCAAGACAAAGTGCTGTCGCAATTTGTATAACTATATTATTTTTAAAAATTTTTAATAGAGATAAATTCTTTCTTAAATTTTCAGATATTGTAACTTCATTTTTAATTTTTTTAATAATATATTTTATGGGATATCTATATTCTTCAAATATTCCAGTAGAAGGCAGTAGAAGTGAACAATATTTTGTTACTATTTTTGGTTTATTTATAGAAAATAAAAATTTCAAAGAATTATTAATTTATTTTATATGGCCATTTTTAAGTTATGGGCCATTAATAATTTATTTTATATTGTTGATTAGAAAAAATCTCTTAATAAAAAAAACAAACTACAATATAAATTTATTCATATTCATTTTTTCTATTTTAATTATTATGCAACCTATTTTACAAGGTCTAGATGTTAGTGGTAAAAATATTATAAGGTTATGTACACTGGCTTATCCAGGAATATTGATATATTTCATAATAAATTCTAAAAAATTCAAAATAAATAAGCTTACTTTATCTTTTTTTATTATCTTAAGTGTAATTTGGAGCTCGCATCCAACATTTTCAATTTTTACATATTTAGAAAAATTTAAATTTTAAATAAAAAGAATATTCAGTTCAAACTAACTATAAATTATATTAGTAAATTAATTTATTATAATTCCTATAATAATCTTCAATTATAAAATTCCAATTATAATTTTTAATTAAAAAATTATTTAATTTTTTTTTAAATTTTCTATCTCTAATTTTTTGTTTTGATTTGTTAAGTCTAAATATTAATCTTTTTAAATTCTTGTCAGTAAAATTTAAACTACAACCTAAATTATTTTTGTCTAAAATTTTCCAATCAAGTTTTTTATTTATAACTGGAAATAATCCACATGACATCGCTTCTAGTATTACTAGCCCAAAATTTTCAGAGTCAGATGGATGTAAAAAAATATCATATTTCGATAATTTTAAGCTTATATTATTATTAATTTTACCTTTGTAATTAATATTTTTAGATTTCTTAATTGCTTCTTTAAAATTATCAAAGTATTTAATATCATCAATTTCACCATAAACATCTAATG
>MDSZ01210817.1_pt1 | contig 11050 bp, 10 predicted proteins | sample 811201 | NCBI WGS metagenome assembly MDSZ01 (sample SAMN05326647, study PRJNA326480) | marine metagenome | isolation source: seawater | place: Indian Ocean: North | collected 2010 | reverse complement strand
TCTGCGTGCTGCAGGGCTTGATAGAGGATCTTCTGCGATTTTTCTATCTTTTTCGATGTGTTTTTCTATACTTTCCATAGTTTCTCCTTATGTAAGCCCATATGAATCTCTTACAAGATTTAGGGCGGTTATGTTTTTTCCTTCAGATAATTGAAAATGATGTCTTAAAGAACGTATTAAATAAAACCCACTGAGTTCTTGATCAAGTTCTTTATTTTTTCCACTCTTCAATGGCCCTGATACTGGAATTTCAACCTTAATGATATCTCCAGCTCTTAAGTTAATGTTACATGGTACATTAATATTTAGGGACTGTTGGAACAGCAATGTATAGCGAGAGAACGCTTTTGCCATGTCTGCATCGGATCTACCAGATCCTTCCACATTGTCATCTTGATTAGGTTCCAAAGATGGAGTTAACATACCTGTATCTCCAATCCTGACTAAGACTCTAGAAGCATTCTTACTGACATCTCCAGCTGGTATAGGAACACTGTTGCCAGCAACCTTTACTCCTTCCTTATCTACTTCTTCTCGTAATGAATGTGGTATTGCCTTCGTAGTCCAGTCTAACGGATTATAGAAATATGTCAAGTTAGAATATAATCCAACTCTTAAATTTTTCTGTAGATTAGTTGCAGAGTCCATCATGTAACTCAATATCTGGAAATTATTCTCTGGATCTGGAGTTGAGTCAATCAAACTACTAGCAACATATGTTTCAATTTCTCTCCTTGGTGACTCTTCCGATTGTACTTTTTGAGATTCTATATCTCCTGTCTGACCTAGTAATCCATCTACAGATTTGAACTTATAACCATCATAAGTTTCATAAAAGAAAAACCCAGAGGTGCCTCCAACCTTTCCCTCTTTCAAGGGTTGAGCTTTAGGGCACAACCAACTCAAGATATAAAAAGGTTTTCTATTATTGCCTATAAATGAATAGGGTGTACTAGAATCTTCTATCTCCACTCTCTCTGCAAATTCTTCCTTAGAGATATTGAATATGTTTGGATCTTGGAGAATATCTTTTACATGAGAACTTATGTTTGCTTTGGCATATTTTTTCTGACATCTAGTGGTTTCATTCATTAGGTTTTCCAACGAACTCAAGGCTAAAGTAAATGATTCCTCTCCCTCTTTTTTCTTAACATCTTGAATGGCAGTTACATATAATGGATTAGAGAATTTTTCATTTTCACCAAAAGTTAAATTACCATTTCCAGTTCCAAAAACAAGATCCACTCTTTCATATCCTCTTATAGGAAGTCTACTCAATATATTAGTGGTATCGCTTAGCCTAATATAGGCAGTTATTGCTGGTGATAACAAATCTTCATAGTAATCAAAAGAAACTATTTTATCACGGATACTTTCGGCAGATAATTCTGAGTTAGTCTCATCTTTTTTATCCCCTGCAAACTGGATCTCCTCATCTATTGTGATGGTCGCCTTTATAAAATTAACTTTTTTAATGTTTTGAGTCATGACGCCCCTAATTCAGTAAATAAAAATGCTGACATAACCTCTCCCTCGGTAGAACCTGATATTACAGTTGGTTCTGATGATACTGGTGGTTTACCAGAACCAACACTCCCTGTTGGTGCAGGCCTCTCTTGAAAAACAGGAATTGGAATTATTGATGAGGCGGCTGGTGGCGCACTCTCAGTATTTGAGTATTCCATGATTCCACTTAACAATCCTCCCATTGAATATCCGTTAACAGTATTTACTCTCAACAAACCTCCCTCAGATTTATTTTTAACATTCTCCATTAGTTTTTGTTGTCTTTCTTTCTTTTCAGCTTCTTTCTTTTGAACTTTAGCATAATCTATAGTGCCTGGAACGAAAGAGTTCAAATGACTAGTCATTGCCTCTACATCATACTCTCCTGTTCTGCGATCTTTGAATCTCTCAAAATCTTTAAATGTCTTTTTAAATGTCTTTAAGGCTAGTTTTACCTCTTTATCCACACTTACTCCAGAGACTTCTTTGACCGTTGCAGCACCCTCCGTCATATATTTCTCCACCATTCTAGCTACGTCTCCCCATTTCTCTGCCATCATTAGTCCTACATTGGGGAAATATGTACCATCAACTAATTGCATAACATATTGTGGCCCTCCAAGATTTTCTACAAGAAATTCATACTGTTCTTTTGGTGACATCAATGATGATTTCTTTTCCACCTTCAAAGGTTTGTCAAACTCAGAAGCTTTAGTCGTTGTTCTAGATAGTTCTTCATTATACTCATATTTTGTTCCTTGAGTGTCAATATTTTCGTGAACTTTATCTATGTCCGAGTATTTGTATAGGTCAGAATCTTTATCTAACAGAGGAGCTCCAAAAACTTTATCTGGATTCATTCCACCAGCACTAAAACTCTTGAAGCCCATTGCAGCGGCCTCTTTCTCTCTTCTCTTCTGAAGAGTAGGATCTTTTCTAGTGTCAGGAGTGTCTATTGGTACAATAAAAGCACCATTACCATCTTCTTTCTGACGAACTTCTTCAGTACCATGACCAATAAAGTCAACTTTCTTCCCATCTAATGATACTGGATATCCTTCCTGAGGCCCTTGAATAATACCACCCCTTGAGGCCTTTGGAAGTTCTTTTACCTTTTCCTTATTTTTAGTTATCTTAATTTGTATCTCTTCGTATTCAACAGAATCTCTACCATATACCGATTGTATCTGTTTTCTCTGTTTTTCTAGTTGGAGTCTTTCTTTAGCCAGATCTTTTCTTTCTCCCTCTAACTCATTCAATACAGGTTTAACATCATCATCATCAGATTTTACAGACTTAGCTGCTGAAACTGAATCTACGTTCTTATCAACAACATTTTTCTTAAGTCTTACTTTTAGATTATCAACTGCCTCTTCAAATTTTTCAGCATTTTGAGGAGTTATAGTAACATTCTTCCTTTCGACTCTTTCACCTGATATTAATTTTTGTTGATCCGAAGATGCTTGGTTCTTTGCTTTATTAATTTCTCTAAAGTCAGTTGTCTCTGTTCCATCCTCCAAAACAACAGTAAGTGGGCCTGTTGAACCCTGAGAAGTGCTTGATGTTGTAGTCGTTGTACCATCCTTTCTTCTTGAATCTAAGCCACTTCCTGGCATATTTCCCTTTACTGAGCCTCCAGTGGGTCTTATATTTTTAATATCTTCTACCTTTTTTTTGTCAAGTTTCTTTCCAGTTTCAGCAGTCTCCTTAAGAGCATCAATTCCTTCCTCTCTTATCTTTTCTTCTTCTTTTATTTCTTTTTCTAACTCTTTTGTACTTCCTTGATATTCGGATTCAATATCTACAGGTTCATTCTCTTTTACTTTATTTCCTCTTTCAAGTAAAAGTGGTAATCCTAATATGACTCCTGTAACACCATCAGCCAAGAAACCAGCAATACCTTTACTACCAGTTTCTTCTTTACCCTGTGGCATGTCGGTGACAAAAGCATCGGCTTTGGTAACTTTAGAATCGTCTGGTATATCTCCATCTTTAAGAACCTTCTTGGTTCTTCCCATAAATCTACTAAAAGCATTAATCTTGGACTCAGCGGCATCTACGGCTCCCTGTGCCTCCTGATTTATTTTAACTTCTGTGTTAGATGTTTCACTCATTAGATTGCATCCACTATGTTAAATACAGATTTTGAATGTAAAACGTGCATGTTTTTTGTATCTACTGCGATTAGACCAGGCACAGAGTTTGTTGGAACAAGTATCTCTCTGTCCATTTTATTCACGCCTGAAGTTTTTCCACCCATACCAGATTGTAAAGCAGCACCCGCTGCTCCCATTCCACCCATATCTGCTGGTCTTTCAACAGGTTTAGGTGGAGGAGTAACTGGTGTTGATATTTGTTTAGTAACTTGATTCTTAAGAGCTTTCGGTTCTTCACTTGATTGAATCATTGATTCTACTATTGCTTCTTCATCACCACGTTTAAACAAACCACTCATAACAGAACCTAGTCCGCCACCAATTTTGGAACCAAGGCCACTAATTCCACCCACCAAACCACTCATCAATCCCTTGAGATTGAGGTCTGGTATTTGGAAAGCACCTTTCATGTACTCACCTCTTACGTTCTTTTGTTTGTCACCACTAAAGTTACCTCCTTCTCTTCCTCTATCCTTAGCTCCAGTTCCCCTGACATTAACTTTCTTTTCGTCTTTTGGTGGTTTACCTTTGTTTTTATTATATTCTCTTGTTTCTGCAAGAATGTAATTAACAAATTGTTCTGTTGATAAAGTAGATAAGAAGGTCATTTCTGGGCTTCTTCCCATTCTTGATAGATTATATCTCTGGAAGCCTTTGCGGCTGTCGAATAGACCCTTTCTTTTCGGTTTTGTATCCATGAATACTTCACGGCCAAATGGATTACCAGGCCCAGTATCTTCAACCGTACCACCAGCATCAATAAATTCTTTGTAAGTTTTTTGTTTTGGTATAGGTCTTGGTTTAAATGGCTTTTCTTTCTTTTTCTTTTTCGCTAAAAGTTTACCTTTAGAAGCCAACGGAATTGGATCATCTTGAGGTTCTACCTCTTCATTTTTTGGTTTATTAAAATTCATTACACCATCAAGTTTAGATATAATACCACTGAAAATATCATCAGTCTTTCCTTCTGTTTTACTTACTTTATCTTCGTCTTGTTTCTGTTCTAATTTCTTTTTCTTGGATTCCTTTTGAATATCCTGACTTCTTTTCAATCCTGACCCTGCAGCATTGGACATCAAACCAGCAGTTGCAACCGTAGCTATGGCAGGGACAGCAATCATTGCCATACCAGCCAGAGCAAGACCTTTAAATATATTACCTAACAGTCCACCTTTACCTTTTTCTTTCTTTGGTTTTGCCTTTGATAACTTTTCAATAAATTCAGTTGCAATCTCCTGTGCCTTCTGAAGAAATTCCAGAGATTCTTCCATACTACCTTTAACACCATCAAGGCCACTGGCAAATCCTTGTAAAGAACTCAACCCACCATCAAATATTTTACCTAAAAACTTATCTGGATCAAATGATTCTACTCTCTCTTCTACCTGATTTGCTAATTTAGGAACTAAATTTTGAACTCGTGATTCTACAAGTTTATTGATTTTTCTTATACCACCGTCTTTGAGATCTTCTCTGATAGGTTTGATCTTTGGTAATACGGATTTTAAACCATCACCACCCTTAATCCCAGTTAAACTTTTTCTTGTGGCTCTGGTTGATACTATCTTGTTGGCAGCACTAGAAACAAGTGGAGTCTGTCTTTTAACAGTAGACTCACCATCGAATGTATTCATAGTAGATGTTGCTGATCCACCAAGTTTAGCCATTGCGTGCTAGTCCCTCTCGTGCTCTTTGTTTGAGTTGTTCTTCTTCAATATGAAGTTTAAGTAGTCCCACATAGATATCCCTCTCCCAAGGAGGCATATTCTCTATTTCCCATAAACTATATTTATGGTACTGCATGAGAGCAAAATTGATTTTGAAGTATGTCTCAAGATCAACATGAGACATACTTAGGCGAAAAAATCCGATAGCCCCTCTAATACTACTTTGTTTTTCTTGTTAGTGTTGGGATTAACCACCTCTAGTGTATGTTGTAACTTAGGCATAGTTTCAAAGAATTTTTCAATTTTCTGAAACTGAGATGATGTCAAAGACTCTACCCATTCTTTGAGTTCTTTCTTAGTACATTCAGCAGCTGAAAACATTTCCTCATCATTGTAAACCATATCAATAGTAGATGCTATCATTTCAAATGATTTTTCAACAACATCTTTACCATCATCATCTCCAAAGTTATTGTCTATGAACTGTTGTAATGAGGGATACTTCATTCTTACAGTGTAACCATCAGCCAACTCAATGTCTGGAGAATGTTCATCTGACTTTGATATTTTAATATCATCAATGGCAACTTGTACAGGAACCTCTGTCTTTCCATCATCACCGCATGTAACAACCAAATCTATCGTTTCACCTACAGATTTAGATCGAACATTTAGAAATAGGTATTCAATGTCGAAACTGGCCAATTGGTCAATTTTTACTCCTTTTGTTATAACACATTCTTTAAGAACCTGTTTTACAGCATTAGTAATTTGTTTTTGATCCTGTGACTCTAAAGAGAGTATGAGAATTTTTTCTTCTTTTACTAGAAATGGTCTGTATTTTATTGTTTTACCTGTTGAAGGTATTTTCAATTCATACTCGGCCGTTGTAATTTTTGGTAAAGGCATAATAAGTAATTATTCTTTATTATTTAGAGGGTCAATTTGAAGCTTTATCTATGTTTTTTTCAATACTATTGTCAGCAGTTACAAGGGATCTAACACCTTTAGTTGGGGTATCTGGTGCTGGTAATCCTTTATTATTAACAATATAGTATCTATCGTATGAAAAGTCAACTACAACTTGTATAAGTGAAGCTGAAGCATAGTTAAGAGGTATGTCCTGTATTGAGATTGGAAAGGCATTAACAAAATTATAAGAGATTGCATTTGGTTTATACTCTTCGTCTTTATTAGGGCCTATATTGTGATACGACTTACCCTTTTGTTTTCTGGTTCCAAAGGTTCTTATCTCATGTCCGAAGGTTGGATCTATTGATGTTATAACATCATCTTTCGTTTCTGGATTAAAGTTTCTTTCAAATTTTGTAATTTTTATATTCCTTTTGTAGTCATGTGGATATCTCTGTCTATGAAAGGCATACCTCTCACCATGATTAGGATATCCGCCTGGGTATCCCTGTGTATGTCTGACTCCTTCCTGTGTTACATACAATGGATTCATAAAATTTATCCACTCTTGAAACAATTTTAGTATCTTATAATCTTGAGATAAGTAAAAAGATATTGATATGTCAGTGTATTGTCTTTGTGTTGCAAATCTTTCTCTAATACCTTGTCTACTTCCCATCTCCTGTGCAACTGCCATAGATGTACCAGGCAAAGTGGCCTCATTTGCTAACAATTCATATCTCTCTTTATCTCCTTGTTCCATCAATCCACATGTTGTAAACCATTGACTTAGATCATTTGCATTTTTTTCTTGTTCATACACACTAGCAGAAGCAGATTCCAGATCAACTGGAAAAAAATCTTTAGGTTCTGCACCTGTTGTAGCAAAGTCCAATTCAACTTGGAAGAAGTTAGTCAGAGCTGGAGCACCAATAGATGATCTAAACTGATCTAAATTCTTTACTAACTTATCATTACTGAAATAACTTTTCTGTTGCCTTGCCATCTAAATAAAAATATGACTTACCATACTATGTATATGTCTTATAAGGGGAAATTTAAACCAAAACATGTAAAAAAGTATAAAGGTGATCCCACTCAGATCATCTATAGATCATTATGGGAGAAAAAATTCATGCAATATTGTGATCTTACTGAAAGTATAAGTCAATGGCAATCAGAAGAGTTCTGGATTCCATACAAGAATCCCTTAGATAATAGGGTGCATAGATATTTTCCCGACTTTTTTATCAAGTATAAGGATGCCAATGGTAAGAGTAGATCAGTTGTAGTTGAGGTAAAACCTAAGAAACAAATTAAAGAACCTAAGAAGAATCCAAAAAGGAAAACTCAAGCATGGTATTATGAAGTTAGAACATGGGTCGTAAATCAAGCAAAGTGGGAAGCTGCAAAACAATTCTGTGCTGATAGAAAGTACGAATTCAAACTAATGACGGAAGATGATCTAGGTATTTCACATGATCGCAGACGATATTAAGGAACAAGCTGGCATTAAACTTCAACCAGACTCATGGTATGTTGGTGCTTTAGAACAAGCATTGATAGAGAGGCAACAAAGATCTGGTCAAACTTATGATCAGCAAGGTGTCAGACAAGGAGATTTATTTTTCTTTTCATATAATGTTGGATCACCACAGTATCTGTCTTTTTGGGATGTTCAGCCACTAGCGGTGATAGTAGGATTTTTTGAAGATGGATTCTTAGGATGCAATCTACATTATATAAATCCAGATTATCGTGATGTAATTGCAAATAACCTACTAAATAGTCGTGGAGAATCCCCGATTCCTAAAAATAGTATACATAGATACAAGTATTCTGGTATACGAAGTATGTTTAAAGTGCCTCGTGATGAGGATTGGGCTGCTATATCATTACTACCTACAGAACAATTTGTGGATAAAAGGGGTATGAGATACCCCAAATACAAAGCATTCAATGCCCGTAACCAAAGGAGAAAAAGAAAGTGAGTCTGCCTTATAATCAAGTTCAAGGAAATACTTTAGTAACCTCCACATTAGAAGGTGGACAGGAAAAGTCTGTCATTATTGAATTTGACAAAGGAGGTAAAATAGATAGTATCACATACGAAGGTGAAAAACTTGATTATAGAAGTGAAAAATTTGTACAATTGTTGGATAATGATAAGAATGTACAGAACGGTTTTCATCATTACAATGTAGAAAAAGGTCTTATTGATCCTAATGTGGTTAAATTTGACGATCTTGAACCAGTATTTTTTGTTTCGGCAAATGTAGAAAAGGATTGGGAGGGCTGGAATACAGATGGTGCTCCGTTTCCAACAACATATTCAGAAAGCACTGTTGACAAAATTACAAGTTCATATACAGAACCAATAGACAATAGTGAATTTGGAGAAGAAATAAAAATTGATGAACCTATCATACAACAGGATAAAGAAGGTAATATTACAGAGTATAAGGTTTTCTACAGTGAAACTGAGGGAACAACAATTCGTGCTGTTGATGCAAATGGTAGAGTAAAACCAGGCGTTCCACCAATATTCAAGGATGGAGTTTATGATAGAAGTCAATTAACAAATGATTTAAGTCTTCTTGTGCCAGAACAATATAGATGGAGTGACCCAGAACTAGAAAATATCTATAGAAAAATCCAAACAGCGACAAAAGAACATATTAATGCAGTTGCACCAGACACGATCAAACCAGCATGGGTGATTGATACAGAAGGGAGAAACGCTCAGTCCAAAAAAACATTCAGAGATAAAAATGGATTAGTCTCTTTTATAGAGAATGCCATGTGGGGCAAGAAAGAGGATTATGGTAGAAGTAAGAGTAATGTTGGGGATGGGCCAGGTTATGCAGGCGGTTCTGGTCAAGGACAGAGATTGATGGAGAGAACCTTGAGTACATTTGATGGTGCCGCAGAAGATGACATGTTATTCAAAAAGATAGTAAAATATCCTATGGATATGGCTAACAATATGGATCATATGTTTATACAATGTTACTCTTATCAGGCTCCATACGCAAAGACTCTTGATGGAAAATATGGAGATGGTCTTTTAAATCCATTTAAACCACCTAGAAAAAGTGGTTTGGCATATGGAGCTGAGAGATATAGACCATATAAAAAGAAATTAGGTGCTGGTATAAAAATGCCTATGCCTAACAATATGATGGATGAAAATGGAAGAAACTGGAATGATGAGTCCATGTCAACTAAACAGTTGGGTGCTGTTCAAATGGCAAGTAAGAATGTAATTGCCAGTACGTTGACAAATGACTTTGGGGGAGTGGGCCCTCTTGCAAGAAACCTAGCTATCAATGCAGACTTACTGACTCAAACTGGAACTCAAGGTGGTATTGCTGCAGAAAAAATATCACAGTTGGCTGCAAATACTGGATTGTCCGCTGATGAAATTATGCAAAGAAGTGTTGGTATTATAGCTAACTCTAACACAGAATTATTGTTTGCTGGTGTTATGTTAAGATCATTTGAATATCAATGGACTATGAGCCCCAGAAATAGACTAGAGGCTGCAAATGTTAGAATGATCATTCGTGCGTTTAAACAATGGTCTGCACCTAAAAAGAGTAGAAAAGCTGATAGGGCTGCAAATACTGATGTAGGTAGAGCTGGTGGGCCTTCATTCTTTTTGGGTACTCCAAATATATTCAGACTAAGATTTGTTACCAATGGTAATAGAAATATTCTTGGTGTAAATAAATTTAAACCATGTGCTTTGACTAATGTTAGTCTTAACTACACCCCAGAGGGTCAGTGGTTAGCATATGAAAATGGTATGCCTATAGCTGTAACCATGTCTCTAAGATTTGCAGAGTTAGAACCAATATATGATACTGATTATAGTGAGGATGTTGCTTTTGATAGACAATATAATCCTACTGATCCAAATTCTCTAGGGGATCTTTATCCAATCAGTGACATTGATCAGGCAAACCCATATACATCAGATGTAGGTTACTAAAATGCAAGGATATTTTTCTTATTTCCCAAACTTAAACTATGTCTCTAGGACTACAGATAGATCATCTAATGATGAATTTATAGCCGTAAAAAACATATTCAGAAGACCTAAACTTCGTGATGACTTGAAGAATGTAGTAACTGCATTTGAAGATTATGTTGTTGTTGGTGATGATAGACCAGAACAAGTATCTGAGAGAGTTTATGGAGATCCTAGATTTGATTGGGTAATCTTAACTACAAATAATATTACTAAGGTCAGAGATCAATGGCCTTTAAGTTCTAATGATTTTCAAAAGTTTATCTTAGCAAAATACGGAAGTGAAGAGAAACTAACTGAGGTTCATCATTATGTAACTGAATTGTTGTTAGATAGTAGACTTAGAATAGTTGTACCAGAGGGATTAACTGTAGACTCTAATTTTGAAAGTAGATATCTAGAAACATCTGGATCAGGAGAGTCAACATATAGTGGTACAAATCTCCCTACACTATCAACTGTAGATAATGCAGGCACAGTGAAAGATGCCGATGGTAATGTGGTATCACATACAAACGTGTTCCCTGTTACTAACTATGAGTTTGAAGAAAATGAAAATGAAGCTAAGAGAAGGATAAAGATACTACAACCTCAATTTTTGGATGTGGCAATTTCTGATATGAAGAGAATTATGAAATATACTAAATCATCTCAATTTATTAATAGTAAACTCAAATCAGCGTACAATCCCAGATTAAGTGGGTCATAAAAAAAGGGGTCGTAAGACCCCTTTCTTATTGTTTACTCTTCAGCGAGTTTTTGAAAATAACTCAGTG
>MDSZ01043093.1_pt1 | contig 11050 bp, 7 predicted proteins | sample 811201 | NCBI WGS metagenome assembly MDSZ01 (sample SAMN05326647, study PRJNA326480) | marine metagenome | isolation source: seawater | place: Indian Ocean: North | collected 2010 | reverse complement strand
TCTAATACTGCCAAGCCAACAGCAGCAGATATAGCGACTTTAAGGGCTGCTGCTAATAGGCTAGGTAGACAAAGTGATGTCACTGAAAACGAATTAAGACAACAAGTAGCTGCACTTACTGACCTAAGAGCAAATGTCTCTTTAACAGGGAAATCTTATAAAGTTTTAACTGCTGACATACAAAGGGCTACAGCAGCTTTAAACAAGATTGAAGTTGCTAGTAAAAGATCAGGTATGTCTTTGAAAGGAGCAGTTAAAGGTATAGGTGCTATCGCTGCTGGTGGAGTATTTGGTGGCCCAGAGGGAATGATCGGTGGTGCTATAGGTCTAAAGATGGGTGGCCCAGTAGGTGCTGCTGCTGGTGCTGCTGTTGGTGCTCAGATTGGAATGGTTCGTAAAAGTATAGGTAGCGTTGCTGAATATAATGCTGCTTTAGAAAGGCAAAGAAAGGCATTAAAACTTGTTATTAACGACACAAAAAGATATTCAGAATCACAAGCTTTTTTATCTGCAAAAAGTAAAGAGTTAGCTATTCCTCAAGATGTAATCGTAAGACAATTCACAGCATTAACAGCTTCAGTAAAAGGTGCTGGTGGAAGTGTTGAAGATGCTAAGGACGCATTTGAAGCTATCGCTGCTGGTATTCGTGGTACTGGTGGAAACTTAGAAGATATGAAAGCTGCGATGACAGCAACTTCTCAGGTATTCAGTAAAGGTAAGGTATCTGCGGAAGAATTGAGACAGCAACTTGGTGAGAGACTTCCTGGTGCGTTTACCATTTTTGCGGAGTCAATGGGTAAGACTCCAGCACAATTAGATAAGGCGTTAGAAGGTGGAAAAGTAACCCTTCAAGACTTTATGGTTTTCGCTGATAAATTATTTGACAAATACGGTGAAAATGCAAAAATTCTAGCCCAAGGCCCAGAGGCAGCAGGGGATAGATTAGCAACTTCAATGAGTGAATTTAAAGATGCTTTAGGAGAAATATTAGGCCCTATTGGAGCACAATTTCAAACAGTTTTTACGGCTATTGTTGAGGACATTACTTCTGCCATTGAAGCTTTTAATCGTTTTATGGGATTAGGTTTAAATAATGCTATTGAAAAAGCAGAAAAAGAAATAGCTAGAGCACAAGAAAGATTATCAAAATTAGAAGGTAATAATCCAAGAATAGCGGCTGCAAGAACAAGAGTATTACAAGATTTAATTCAAGCACAAAATAGATTAAATGAATTGAAGGAAAAAGAAGAAAAAATTAATGGTAAAACTGAAAAGAGCCTTAGAGATATTAAAGGAACTGGAATGTCTACCTATGAAGCATTAAAGAAAGGTGCTGGATCTTATCTAGCATCCATAAAAAGTTTGGCAGAAGAATTAGCAACTGTAACTGAAAATATATTCAAGAAAATGGAAGATCAATTAGTCCAATTTATTACTAAAGGAAAATTAGATTTCCAAGAATTTGCAAGCTCAATTATTGCGGAGTTAACTAGAGTTTTTGTTCGTACACAAATAATGAAACCATTAACCTCTTGGTTTGAAGGCCTTAATTTCTTTGGTGGTGGTGGAACTACAAATGCAAAAGGAAATATATATGGCAGCAACGGTATTGTTCCTTTCGCTAAAGGCGGTGTAGTCAATCAGCCAACAATATTTCCATTTGCTAAAGGTGGCGTTGGTCTTATGGGTGAAGCTGGTCCAGAAGCCATTATGCCTCTTAAGAGATCTCAAGATGGTCGTTTAGGTGTAGAAGCTGCAATGAGTCGCTATTCAGGTTCAGGTACGACTACGGTCAATTACACAGGTCCAGTAATGAACTTTAATGGTGATGATTATGTACCTAGATCTGCTGTAACTGACATCATCAATGCTGCTGCAACTAGAGGTGCAGAAATGGGTCAAGCTAAAACTTTTAGTAATTTAAAAAATTCACGCAGTAGGAGATCTTCACTAGGATTATGAGCTTTGTTGCATTAACTAATTTTATTACAATTACTACTTCTACTGGTGGTAATCCTGGCGATTTAAAACCCTCTACTTTTCAAAATGGTAAATATGATCAACCTATCGAAGGTTATGAGTACTTAAGTTTTATATATCAAGGTGCTGCACGTAATAGATCAGGCGACAATATGGAAGCTGCATTAATACTTGCTAATAATGAAATTAGTATGGGCTATGCAAAAAAAGCTGTAGATAGTAAATATCACATTAGAGTTGATACTTTTTTAATGACCACTGATTTTGATAAGAAATTAGATGCAGATAATGAAGCAAAGCTTTTAACTTCTGAAACATGGTTAGCAGCTTCAATGAGTTACGATCCAGCTACGATTGAAATCCTTTTAAGTAGTGCTATTGATGCAGTAGGAGCCAATGCACCCAATCGTGTTTTAACAACCTTACAAGTAGGTGCTTTGCCTATTACAGGAACAATAGAAAACAGGTGAGGCCAGATCAATTAATTGGTCTTCCTTATCGTTTAGGTGCTGATCCTGTAAAGAATAATGCTGGTGATTGTTTATCTTTAGTCCGTACAGTTTTAGCTTATGACGGTTACACAGTCCCAAATGGTAGGCGTGAATGGTATAGAAGGCTAAGAAAAAAAGACTATTCTGTATTTGAGGATGAATTAAATCGTTGGGGTGTTGAATCACACCCTAAACTAGGAACAATTGCATTATGTCTTGGTGATGATTCTTCCCTTGGCATGGCAGCTTTTTACGAGGAAGGATGGTTAAGCTTTCGCAAAACATACGGAGAGTCGGTGGTGACTTGGAGTCCATTAAAAGCCCTTACGCTAAAAGGGTGTTATTACCAACGGAAATAGAATTATGTGAGATATTAGGAATAAGTGAAGATGAATATTGGCTTTTTGAGGAGAAGATTTCTGCTATTAGTGCTAAAAGAAATGAAGCTTATGAATTAATTCCTGATATACAGGCTGGAAGTGTCCTTGCATACAAGATTGGGACTACAACTGTTGGAGCGATTTTAGGAAAAGTTGCTATTGCAGCAGCTTTAAGTTATGTCGGTTATCTATTAACACCAAAACCAAGACCTATTAATAGAGGCGTTACACTTGAAGGTTCAGATGCAATTGGAAGTAAAAGATTTTCTCCTCAATTTGCTTTTAATACTGTTCAGGAATTAGCAACTTTAGGAGATACCGTTCCACTTGTTTTTGCTAATAGAAATAAAGGTATAGGTGGAGTAAGAGTTAATGGTCAACTTTTATGGTCGAAACTTTTAAGCCTTGGTCGTTTTCAGCAATTAAAAGCAATTGTGATGTTTTCTCTTGGAGAAATAGATGATCGTCCAGATTTCTCTGGTTACGCTATTGGAGATCTTTTATTATCAACTTATAGCAAGAAAAAATTAGATTTATTTTTTAAATCTAGTGAGATGAATGAAAACAATAGAATCTCAGATGCCAATAGATATACGGAGTCTGAAGTGGTAGGGATGCCGTTCCCTTATCCAGATGATGTTTTTGCTGATACTTGGAGAGTAGGAACTATTCCTTCTGTATCAGGCGGTGTTCCTAATGATTTAAAAGTTGCAGCTTTTAGCGGAACTAGAAACCCAACAACACAAGCAACTTTTGGTTTATACAGTCCAATGCCAAATGCAAATGTCGTAAAGCTCCCTTATGAGTTTGTTTTTGAAACTAAGGGTATGGATAAAAAAGCAATACGAGCATTAGCGGTTAAACGTAAAAAAATAAATACTTTTTGGCCTACAAGAGCAGGTTTTGTTGGCTTTGCTAATAACAATCCAACTGTTGAAGGTAATGAGGTTGCATATCAAATTTTAGAAAATGTCCAAGAATATGTTGACGATATGAAAGTTGGAACAAAACCTCATGGAGTAGAAGATGTTATATCAATGGTGCGTTCTATTCGAGAAGAAATAGATTCCAATATTGTTATCGGTGAAATGTATATGGCTGGTGATGGTTTGATTGTTTGTACTGATATTGAAGATATTTCTACAGAAGCACCAGATGGAACACCTTGGAGACAAAACGAATCTATGTATTCAGGGATTGAAAGAAAATATATCTTTAAAGTAGTTGAGCCTAGCTCTATTGATTATGACGCTGCTTTAACACCATTTAAAGTTACTGATTTAAGGAACGGTCATGGCAATATTCCACAATGGACTAGTGACGAAACAAGAGTAGGAAGTGAAGATGGTTATCGCCTAAATCAAGATATGACTGATATAACTGGGCCTTTTTATGCAAGAGCATTTCGAAACCCAATACTTCAGAAAGTTGCAATGGCAACTGTTACAAATAGCAGACCTTGTTCAATAACAGAAATAGGGCTTAAATCTAAGGTTTTTGGATCAATTAGAGGAACTAATTTAAATACAATTCCAGAGCAATCTGTTCTTGATGATATTTTTGAAGATAGAGGTAATTTTCAAGCTGGAACTATTGATTTATATATAAAGAGATATTCTTTTTTCAAATTACAGGTTCGTAATGCTGGTGGTAATGGGGTATGGAATGATATTAATAATGAAATAGAAAATGAACATAGTGGTCTTTTTTGTGTAAAAGGAAATTCACCAGACTTCCAATATAACTATATAAAGATTATTCACCCTGGAATGGGTATGGAAACTAATAGTCAATTCGAATTTAGATTTAAACCTTATAACGGTAATAATGTTCTAATTAAATACATTAATCAAGAATTTAATTTATTAAATGCAACTTTAACTAAAAGTTGGCAAACAGGACAGAATGAAGCAAGTTTTGTTTGTAAAACACAAGATTATGGAACATTTGTTATTGAATTTGCTGGAATAAGTAATTTACTTTTAACCCATGATGATGTTTCAAATACTGAATGGATAAAATCATATAACAGAACGATTGATTTAAATAGTGGCCCTGTTGCTGAGTTAAGTAGCAGCATGGCAGAGGGCAGTAATCCTATGACTCATATTGTTTATGACGGCCCTATTTATGAAGGGCCACCAGTTGATAACACTCCTGTTTCTTATAACTACGACACGACTTCAAGTAATCATAATGAAACTCTTATTTCTTTAAATAAAAGCTATGGCCTCCCAGGTGCTGCTAATGAATGGGCTTGGGTCGCCTACGTTGATGGTAAGGAGGTTGGTGTTCACTTTGGCAAGGCTGGTGAATCTGTTTACGATATAGAGATAGAAGCAAAGAATGAAATCACTCTTGTTGGACGTGATGGTGAATTAAATAATACTTACAAATTAAAAATTGATCCTGTCAACGGTGAAGATCCTTTTGTTGATGAAAACCCAGTAGACGTTGCTAATGGTGAGAGTAATCCTAGAGAAGTTGCTTATTATAAGATTGAACGACCTGATACAAACCTTACTATCTATGTTTAGGAGTTAATTATGTCTGGTGGGTTTTATAACAATACTGTTTCTCCTTCAGGTGGAACAGGTACAGGTTTAACAGTAGACCTTCGGATTTCATGGAATTTTTATAAGAATTGGGTTGCACGTTGGAACATTGTTAATAGAGGTACTGGGTACAAAGTTGGCGACACAGTAACGATTTCTCGACCTTCTGGTTTGCCTTCTGATACAAATGCTGACGGTACTTTTAAAGTCTTTGGTAGTCCTATTAATTTAACAATTACTAAAATTGAAGATAGAGAAGAAAGTTCTAGTTTATTTGCAAAAAGTTTAAATCCTGCTGACGCAATAGCTGATTATGTTCAGTTCCCTGGCATGGAAACCAAAAGTCATCAAGACGGCCCTGAACATCAAATATGTTATTTAAACGAAATTGTAAAGCCCCCGAATCCCGCTTCTTATATGGATTTAGCTATAGGTGGCATAAGAATTAACAGTGCAAAAGAATGGACAAATTTCACTCAATTATCTGCCTACTTTAAAAAAGGAATTAAAGTTACTGATTTAATAAATGGAGGTGATAAGAAAGCTAGTAATAATTTTGTTGAAATTGCTTATGCTCTCCTTACAGATGAATATTTAGGGGCTGGAAAGTTAGTTGGTGTAAGTGCTGTTGGAGATATGACGGAAGGAGCTAAGTTTTGCAAATTTAATGATTTTAGTTGGGATGGAGTTATTAGTAATAAAATCAATATAAGGGAATTTTTATATGAACATGCAACATTTAATTTATTAGATTTTACAGTGATAGGAGGGAAGTTTAATTTAATTCCAGCAGTTCCATATAAGAAAGATGATTATAAAATTGATTATGATGCAAAAATAGATATTAAAACCTTATTTACTGATGGAAATATAAAAGATTTACAAGTTTCATTTTTATCTCCAGAAGAAAGACAATTATTTAAAGCTAATGTTCTTTATCGAAAAGAAAAAGAAAATGCTTTTGCAGAAACAAAATCTGTAATGCTTAGATTGAAGGGTCTATCAGATTTACAGGATGGTTGGGAGTCTGGTTTGTCTCAAGCACAAATAGATAAAACTAAATATGAATATGATCACGGTGGTTCTGATCTTGATCCTATTGAAAAATATGACATGTCAGGCTTTTGTACGACTGAAGAGCATGCCGTTAAATATGCAAAATACATATTAAAACTAAGAAGAGAATTAGATCATGGCCTTACCTTTAAAACGGCCCCTCAATACTGTATAAATTTAGCTCCAGGGGATTATTTTAAACTTGTTAGCCAAGCCAGTCATACAAACAAATATCAAAATGGTGTTATCACTAAAGATGGCGATGTTATTAGTAAAGATACCCTTACAGGTTCACAAGATATTTATTGGTGGGAAACTGGAACAGAAGGGGTAAGAGAAGCCACCGTAAATTTTGATGAAAAGCCTACACTGCCTACTAAAGATCCTAACAACGGCGTTCTATTTACTATTAAAAACACAGTAACATCAAGTAGAGTTTATAAAGTCGAGACTATTTCCTACACAGAAGAAGGACTGGTAGAAATTTCTGGTAGTCATGCACCATTAACGTCTACTGGTTCTTTGGCTATCTTAAGTGGATGGGATGGCACTGAAAATCACTTTAAGAGATTGATCTGATGACAACAGGAAGAGCTTTCCCTTCAGTTAAACCAAGTTCAAGAAGTTATGAGCCTGGGGATTATCCAAGTAATACTTTTGAGTCATTAGATGGAACTAAAACTCATTTGCGTTATGGAAATAAAAGAGTTAATGCAACCTTGACTCTTGGTTTTCAAAACATCTCTGATTCAGATGCTGCTTTAATTCTTGATAATTATGAAAACGTAAATAGTGACTGGGATTATGTGACCTTTGATAGTGGCAATGCAACAGCAGGAGTTACAAATGCTAATCTTCTTTCCTATTTGAAAGAATCAGGATCAAGTCTGAAATGGAGATATTCAAAGCCCCCAAAAGTAACAAACGTCTACCCAGGAATTAGTAATGTCACTTGTTCTTTTGTTGCTTGCCTCGATGCACCCTAAAATAAGTTATATATAACTATTATTTGGTGACATTCAGTGGGATTTTACTCAGGTAAAGATGGACAGCTTTACTTAGACGGTAGCAACACTGCTGCTGCCAAAGTTGAAAGCTGGTCTTTAAGTGCTACTCAAGCAACTCTTGACACAACCTCTTTAGGCGATACAGATCGGACTCTGATTGCTGGAATGAGAAGTGCTAGTGGTAGTTGTTCTATTGCTTATTACAGTGATGCCAGTGGATCTAATGAGGCAACTACACTGTTAAACAAAATTATTAAAGCTCGAACATCATCTACTGTTGCTGGTATTGCTGATGACTCAGCTACGGCTACTTTTAAACTTGGCTTTAAAGATTATCAAAACACAGTTAAATACATAACAGTAGAAGGTGTTATTACAAGTGCAGCTATTAGCAGTTCGCAAGGAGAAATATTAAAAGCAGATGTTAGTTTTGAAGTGAATGGAGCACCTACAGGTGTATCAATCTAATGCCTGTTGTCTTAGGCCAAAAAGGGTTTATTGAACTGCAACGCACCTCTTTACAGTATGCGTTGACGACAACTCTTGATACCAGTGATGTCAATACAAGCCGTAAAAGATTCTCAGTTGATTTTGCTGCTGGAAGCATTATCACTGGGGATAAGCTGGAAATATCTACAAAAGATGGATCAAATTTAGAGTTGGTTTCGGGCCATAACTATCCAGATGGAAGTTGGTATGTGGCTGTAGATGATGTGGGCGGGATGCGTTTATATGACACTTTTGCTCATGCTGTAGGTGGAGGAGCTAGTAATGCTGTCACTTTGGTTGCCCCATCAAGTTCTAAAGAAATCTCATTTAAAGCTAGAAATGTTTCATATCGACCTTTAGCAAGAGTAAAAAACTATGAATTCACTACAACAAGAGAACAAGTCCAAGTTGAATTATTAGGTGATGAATTCCGACAGCAATATGAAGCTGGTCGGATTTCAGGTCAAGGATCTATGACTTGTGAGTGGGAGTATAGATATGTAGCAAGCGATCCTGATTACAGCACTAATCAAGAATTCTCAGCTTATTTAGCTCGTTTAGTTTTACGTTTACAACAAGGAGCAGACTTTAAGGGTCGATTCTTTTTGTATAGGGAGTCAGCAGGGTCAACTAATAACTGCTGGTATGAATGTGAAGGACAAGTAACTAACTGTGCAATAACTATTCCAAATGTAGGGATAGTTGAGACACGCATTGACTTTGTTACGTCTGGGCCATTTCAATTAAAAGTTGGTGCAACACCTGGATATTTACTACAAGAATCTACTGATTATCTACTTCAAGAAGATGGAAATAAACTTTTCTTAGAGGACGACGCAACTTAGTAGGTATTGCGCCCTAAACTAGACGAAAGTGTAGATAACAAATGGCAGACCTACAGATCAGTCAACTACCATCGTTAGCCGAGGCGAACATAGCGGCTACCGATGAGTTAGCTATTGTCGATAAATCGGCAAGTGAAACAAAAAAAGTAACTGCCAAAGCACTGGTAGAAAAAGGTGTTGCTTTAATAGATTCTGGCAGTATTCCAGGTACAGCACTTGCAAGCCTTGGAACAAACACAGTCGTAACGGCAAGTATCACTGATGGAAATGTCACAAATGCGAAATTAGCAAATTCAAGTATCAGTCTTGGTGGATTAACACTTGCATTAGGAAGTACAGACGCAACTCCAGCATTAGATCTGACTGACGCAACAAATTATCCAACTTCATCTTTAAGCGGAACAATAACCAATGCTCAATTAGCAGGGTCAATAGCAAACAATAAATTAGCTAATTCATCAATATCTTTAGGTGGAGTATCAATAGCTCTTGGAGCAACAAACGCTACACCAGCATTAAATCTTACAAGTGCTACTAATTATCCAGCATCTTCCTTAACTGGAACGATTACAAATGCACAGTTAGCTGGCTCGATTGCAAATAGTAAATTAGCTAATTCTTCAATCAATATTGGAGGCGTGACCTTAAGCCTTGGTGGTAGTGACACAACACCAGCTTTAGATCTTGCCGATGCAACTAATTATCCAGCAGCGTCATTAACTGGAACGATTACTAACGCTCAACTAGCGGGAAGTATCGCAGCAACAAAGCTGGTTTCAGGAAGTATTACTTCGACTCAGCTTGGGGCAAATTCCGTAACGGATTCAGAGCTCGCTAATAATGCGGTTGATACATCTGCCATCCAAAATGCAGCGATCACAAATGACAAAGTTGAGACTTCTACTAATTCATCAACTGGTTTAGATGGTGCGACCAAGATTAGAGATGCAACAATTACACCAGCAAAGTTAAATACTTCTAATCTTGATCGTTCTATCAATGTTGCTAATGGAAATCTAGGAATTAATAACGTCGTTAGTGCAGCCACAAGATCTGGAATTAGCTACAACGCCCAAGGTTTGATTACTGGAACAGTTGCTCTTGCAGCAAGTGATCTTCCAGTCGCTACTGCTAGTGCTGTTGGTGGTGTTTCTGTTGGTACTGGTTTAGCGGTTAGTGGTGCTGGTGCATTGTCACTCTCAAATTCTGTGACTGGTGCAACTGTATCTGGAATTACGTTCAACAATCAGGGGCAAATTACAGCAGCGACAGCTTTAGTTGCCAGCGATCTCCCAACAGCCACAACATCTGCTAAAGGTGCTGTTTCAATTACAAGTGGTGGAGGCTTAACTGTTGATGGATCTGGAGGTCTTACAACCTCTACAAGTGGAATCAGTGCTGGTACTTATACAAAAGTCACTGTAAATAATAAAGGTGTTGCAACTGCTGGAACAACTCTTTCGGCTTCAGATATTCCTTCATTAGCAGCAAGCAAAATTACCAGTGGAAGTTTAGATGCAGCAAGAATTGGAAACGATACAATTGACGGCACTAAATTATCAAATACTTCAACAGCAATATTTCAATCTATAGCTCAGAGTGGTTATCCAACAGCTCAATTTAATGGGCAAATTTTATTTGATACGGTTTCAGAAGATGCGTTTATTTGGGATGGAAACGCTTGGCAAGCAATCACAACATTAACAAAAGGAAGTTTGGTCTTTGGTGGAACGTATAACGCTAGCACATCAAAAATGGTCAGCACGACCACAAGTGGAATTGCGGCTGGTTTAGTTGTTGGAAGTAATTTACCTACTCCTAGTGCAACAACTGATGGAGTTTATGTTGTTGTGGATTCTGCTGGAACACCTTCTGCTCCAGCTCCTGTTGTTTCACTTTCACCTCCTGATTATATTTTAGGAGTTACAAATAGTGCTGGTAGTAGTTGGAATGAGATCGATTTATCTCAGACCGTAGCTGGACAAGTTGCAAGTAACATAACATTTACACCTTACGGTCAATTAAGTTCGACCAACGTGCAGGATGCGTTACAAGAACTTGAGACAGAAAAGATGGGACTTGCTGGTGGTACATGTACTGGTCAGCTATTAATTTCTAATACCGGATCGCTTGTTTTCGAGGGAAACACTGTTGATGCTTATGAAACAAGATTAACAGTTGCCGATCCAACGACCTCGGACAAAGTTATTACTTTGCCAGATATAACTGGAACAGTAATCACAACTG
>MDSZ01042106.1_pt1 | contig 11050 bp, 9 predicted proteins | sample 811201 | NCBI WGS metagenome assembly MDSZ01 (sample SAMN05326647, study PRJNA326480) | marine metagenome | isolation source: seawater | place: Indian Ocean: North | collected 2010 | reverse complement strand
CCATTCGTAGTGAAAAGCTCGCCAGAGAGGAATCATTTTGGTCTGGTAATTCAGGGGAGATTGTTATCGCTCAAGACCTTACTATAGTCGATAATGCAACAATACCAGGGGGGCGTTCATCGGGTGCTAGGGATGATGAAGGAGTCCCGACTAGGATTAACACACTAATTGATTCCGGTAGATTGGTTGGTTCATTATGGTCAACCAGAGACGCAGCTCAACAAATAGCTGAAGGTAGAATTACCACCGCAGAATCAACGGGTTCAGCAATACGCTCAGGCCACCAATCACCACCGATATCAGGATGTAGTAACTTATTCCTTACTACAACCGCAGAAACCCAGAATTTTGATAACATGCTCGAGATGATGGGTGAAGGATATATTGTAAATAGCGTCATGGGAGCTCATACGGCTAATCCAACAAGCGGTGATTTTTCAGTTACAACAAGCTCTATCCTAAGGGTTGAGAATGGCGAAATAATCGGCGCAATAAAACAAGCTGGCTTGTCTGGCAATCTTGCTAAAGCACTCAGAGAAGGGGTTACCCTCGGGGATGAAGTGAGGTCACAGGGTTCTTATTCATCCGGCAGCATGTATTTGCCAAATGTATTGATTGAGCAAGGATTGAGAGTAAATCCTGTTTGATGTTGATGGGATAATTTATTTCCCTTCGCCTGTTATAGGTTTTTACAGGAGGAAAAGGGAGTGTATTGTCTTAACCAAACCGCACAAGGGCCCGCAGGTTTTTCCATACTAGGGAAAAATAGAATGAGTATTGTTGGGAGAGGTGTTTTATTTGTCAGATGACAAATATGAATCCCACATCAAAGCAGTATTATCGGAATGCCCTGAAGCAAATACCGATGATATCAAAGCAGCCTTCATCAAATATGAAGAAGAGTTTTACATACCCCCACAGGATGCACTGCGCTCAATAATTCGCAGATTTCAGGGAGATAGGGCGCCTAAAACAACGGGAAATAACTCTCAACAAACCCGACAAACCAAGAAAGTAGCCACACTTTCTGAATTAACCTCGACAGACAGAGATGTTGAAATTGAAGTTGAGGTAATATCCCATAATCTCAGAGAGCAATCAATTAGGGGTGAGCAAAAGCAGATAGCCTTTGGTATGTTAGAGGACAACCCTTGGGAGGATGGCGGTGAGAGGGTAAGATGGGAATATAAGGACTGGGGACCTAATTCAAACATCACTCCTGGATCGATAATAAGAATAGAGGGTGCCTCAGTAAATGACTATCAAGGAAAAATGTCGTTAAACATCAATCAAGGTGCACGCGTAGCGGTATTACGCGAGGGAACCAGGCCTGTAATACAGCCGGGAGAACCAATTGATATAGCGGAAATTCCAGCTGATGGTTATATTTGCATAGTGGGAAGGGTTTTGTCATCTAGAGAAGACCAAATCCACCGAAAAGACGGTTCAGGTTCAATTGATGTTGTTCGTGGCAGAATAGCGGATGAAACTGGAACAATCGGTTTTCTTTCTTGGGAACCATTTACCCATGAAGTAGGTAGTCTGATAAAAATCGACGGAGCTCAAGTGAAGACGTTTAGGGATACTCCAGAATTGAATTTTGGTAGAACGACAAAAATAGAATCATTTCACGACTCAAATTTCGCTAACATCGAAAAACTCAACACACAAAATATGAAAACCATCTCTCAATTGACAGACGGGGCTAGAGATGTTGAAGCAGTAGTACAAATTACTGAGTGGGAAAAAAGGAGTTTTACCAAAGACGGTGAAGAGCGACATTTGTGGTCAGGTCAAATTGCCGATCCCACAGGTAGATGCCGAATGAGTGCTTGGCAGAAATTGCCGTTTGAATCCAGCGACCTACCCATAACTGTCAAACTTACTAGCGTTAGAGTTAGGGCTTGGCAAGGTATCCCAGACATAACTGTTGACAAAGTAGAGCAGGTTGAGATATTAGATAAAACTCCTTGGGATGGGGATATTGACTTAGAAAACCATATTGTAGATGTCGAATTGAGTGAGTTAGTAAATTCCGCAAGCAGAGTTGGAATCTCTACTTCAGGTACTGTCGTTAGCGTAAGAGAAGACTCAGGAGTAATAATGCGTTGCATTAAGTGCCGAAGAGTAACTAGGGACGGTGAATGCAGCTCACCAGAATGTATGGGTAAAGTTGAGACACAACAAGACATCAGACTAAGGTTAGTCATCGATAACGGTGAAGTTACTGCATCGGTATTAATTAACAAATCTGCAGCTCTGGACCTGATGAATACTAGTGAAGATAAAATGGTTAGTGATATTGAAAGCGAGGGAAAAATGGAATATGTTCAATCCATTAGAGATTACTTGTTAGGACGCGAACTAATCGTCAGTGGTCGCTGTATCGTCGATGACCAAGGAGCAATGATCTTAGCAGAAGGAGCTGATTTGGGTGCTAGTGATGCAGTTTTGTTAGCAACTGAGGTAAGAGCAGAATGGGGGATTGATTAATGCAACCGGCTAGAAATATAAAGCGACAGCCAGCACTTCATATGTTTGCTTCTGAATATGGGGAATCAACCCTGTCTGAGAAAGGCTCAGGGGAGTTTGACCCTTCGTTTGTTATAACTAAACTTGGATCAAGAGTTAATCGTGTAATTGTTGCTGGATTGTTGGAAAGAATCGAAGGAAGGGATGTTGCAAATGGTTCGGTAATTTATCAAGGCCAGATTCGTGATCCTTCTGGAATAAATTACTTCTCAGTAGGTGATTACGTCTCCGATTCAGTAAAGGAGTTAACAATACAACTATCTGCGAGACTAGAATCTGGTGAACCTATTCTTGTGTTGATGGTGGCAAAGACTAGGTTATATCAAACAGATGAGGGTGCAGTCTATACATCACTGCGTCCAGAGGAAATGTCGGTAATAGATGCACAAAGATATGCCTCATGGCTTGCTAAGACATCTCAATCTCTGATGAAGAGGATGTCTAGTTACATAACAAGCCTCGATCACGAACCGAATCCCGAGTCACTGGCAAAATCAGGCATGTCAGAGCAAAGAGTTCTCGGACTAGTCGCTTCCCGTAATCACTATGGAGATGTTGATTTGGAGCACTATCGGTTGAACGTAATGCAGGCTCTTGATATTGCTGAGGGAAGATTAGATGCGGCGACTAAGCCTGCTCCGCAGCAGGTCTTAATCAAGACAGATGAAGCAAATACAGAAACTGATAAAGTGGAGGACAATTTAGAATCCGCAATCATTGACATAATACAGAAATTAGACCAAGGAGATGGAGTAGAGTTTGAGACCATTCTTGTAAATGCCGAGGCTAGGGGTTTTCAACGCTCGATTGCGGAGGAAAAACTGGAAGAATTATCAGATGAGGGAACTGTTCACGAACCTGCATTTGGATGGTTTAGATTAGTTTGAAATGCTACTTTTCCCCAACACATTCAAGTCTTGCGTCGAATGTGGTATAAGTAGGTGGAGCAATGGCCGGAATGGATTTTTTTATTCGACCCGCGACAGGAACAAGTAGCTCAGATTGGATTAGAATACCAAATGCTGACATAAAAGTGAAATCAGCAAGAAGAATCACTAGAACAATTGTTCGTGGACAAGAAGGTGATAATTTGCATGACGAAGGTTCTGAGTCGACCCTATACACAGTTTCAGGTGAGATGAAAATCGATGAATATAAAAAAATCCTATCAATGTATAGGTCTGGTCAACCTTGCATTCATGATCCATTTGAGGAAAGAGACGTAAAGGTCGTTTTTGCAACTATGGAATATGATGGCTCAAATGAAATGTTCACATTCGAATTTATTGAAGACATAGTCTGAGGGATTGACTTTGAGAAAATTAGATGAGAAGAAGGAGATTCTTTATGTCATCCGGACATTAGATGTCTTAATGTCATCAGGAGTTGGCCTGGAGGCTGCTTTGCATTCTATCGGCAAAGGTGGCTATGGTATAATTTCGAAAGATTTCTCATCAATAATGGACAAGTTGTCGTCAGGTAAATCTAGGGGTCTAGAATATGAAATTAAATCCATAATGAACAAAGCTGAATCAGATGGTTATCGCCGCCTGCTAAACACTATGTATACCAATTTAACACAAAATACAGATCTTATTGAAACTTTGAGAAAACAGGGTAAAAGGATGGAAGAAGATAGGAATGAAACCGTAAAAAAATACATTGAGGATTTGGGAGGAGTGCCTGAAACACTCCTTTCTATCGGTATGATTGGACCAATAATTCTTGCCATTGTTGGTTTAGTACCACAAATACTAGGCGACGGCGCCGAAGCAATAATCGGTTCTATAGACCAAGGTATGATAAATTCGACAGTAAATGGTGGATTGTTATTCACTCTACTTGGAATGATATTGATTGGCCTAAAAGCACATACAAAAGACCCGGGGTTGTAAAATGATATTCAGTTTCTTAGAGGCATTTAATGATAATATGTTTGTCTTATTCCTCTTTGTTATTGGTATCGCATTTGCCGCAGGGGGAATACCTCCAATCATCGAAAGAAGACGCCGGAGGGGGATTGAGAACCAATTACCGGGTTTACTAGAATCATTGTCTGATGCTGTTGGTGCAGGCAGGGGCTTGCAAGAGGCGATGCTTGAACAGGGCAGAAATACCCCTGGCATACTTGGCAAACTTCTTACAGAGACCTTAGAAAGCAGCCATGCATCATCCTTTGATGCAGCGCTCTCTGCATTCGCTTCCAAGACTCGCTCTTCGCAAGTTCAAAGAGTAATAGTTCTGATTGACACCGCAATTCAACAAGACGCACCACTGCAGAACATCTTGTCTGACTTGGCTATGGATTACGAACGGCTTAATGATCTAATGAACAAGCGAGAAAGTGAACTTGCCGGTCGAGGAATTCTCATTGTATTATTTGTGTGTATTGGATTACCTGTATTAATTGCCTTTATTGTTGGTCTATTTGCACCTGCTAAATCTGGTTATCAGATTGGTGATTTTAATACAACCTTTTCAAATTTCTTCGCTGTCGCATCGGCAGTGGGTGCACTTGTTTCTGGAAGAATGATGGGGCGGATGAGAGACATGCTATGGTGGGTTCCATTTTGGATGGCAACCTCAATGTTGTTATATCTTGGAGCAGTAAAAATGATTGGAGGATGAATAATGGCAGAGAAAATATTAGAACAATATGGAAGAGTTACAATTTATACAGAACCAAATCATCCATCTCCAATATACCATGTAGACGGTTCAATAGAAGCAAATCCGTATGGTGATTTGGCTGTTTTATTGGAAGATGATAACCTTGAGGAAGTAATGTATAACGGTGGCTCACAGTGTGTCAAAGTTGCCCATAGGAATCACGGGATGTGCCGAACTAATGTATGGATTGAAGACGATAGTGGAATTCAAATTGCGAAAAATATCGCCTCATTCACCAATGTGCCTTTGGGAGATGGTCCAGGATTAGTCCCGATATTTGATGGTAGATTGCCAGATGGTTCAAGGGTAAATGGCACGATTCCGCCAATATCACCAGATGGACCAACTTTAACAATTCGTAAATTCAGAGAAGACCCGCTCACTATGCTAGATTTAATCAAATTCGGAACGGTAAACTCTCGGCTTGCTGCAATGATGTGGGTATGGATTGAAGGACTAGATAGTAGACCAGCAAATTTCGTTATCGCAGGTGGAACAGGTTCGGGTAAAACTACAACGCTTAACTGTCTTGGAATGTATATACCTTGGCATAGGAGGCTATTGACGGTTGAAGATACGGCTGAATTGCAGGTATATCACGATCATTGGCTCAGAATGGAAACCCGAAGAGAGCGCCCTGATGGAACACCTGAGGTCGATATGAACGACTGCCTAAAGTCAAGCTTAAGGATGCGTCCAGACAGAATAATCGTCGGTGAGGTAAGAGGTCCTGAGGCCTCAACCTTGCTAACTGCGATGAACACTGGACATGATGGTTCGTTCGGTTCACTTCACGCAAATACCGCTCAAGAAACTGTCACTAGGATGATTAACCCCCCTATGTTAGTTCCACCAATAATGCTAACTGGATTGGACTTGATCATTATTCAGGCAAGATTACATGTCAATGGTAAGACAGTGAGAAAGATTACTGAGGTCGCTGAAATAGCAGGTATGGAGGGAACTAAGCCACGATTAAATGTTATCTGGAAGTATAATCCAGTTAATGATCGAATTGAAGAAACAGGCATTCCCTCCAAATTAAGAGAAACTATTTGTCAAGCCGCTGGAGTGTCTCCGGACGTATTTGAGAAACATGTCAGTCAAAGACAGAGTATCTTAGAGGACTTGCTAAATAGAGACATCCGTGACATTCAAACCGTCACTCAGGTCATACAAAATTTCTATGCAACCAGATAGATTAGCCTCTTAGTCTTGCTAGAATATCATCAATGTAGTCAATCTTTTCTTTGGCAGATTTGAGCCTTTCACCTGCATCAGATAGGCTTTCGTATTCATAAATAATCTCCTCAACGATATCATTACCCTTACTTGGTTTGAAACTACTTGCTAGGTTTTTTAGTTCTGTAATAATTGAGTCTACTTCAGTTTCCGATACGATAACCCCTGGGGCAATCTTTGGTATTTCACTTGGTGATATAAAACCCAATTCAGCTCCGATAATACCTGCTGAAGCCAATATTTTAGGACGTAAGTCAGGTGTGTTGACATCATATCCTCTTGATTCTAGAAAGCGGATTATTAGTGCTTGTTGTGATTCAGCAAACTTCCCTTCGGATGATTCCATAACAGTTTCAACGAGTTGTTCAAATGCTATGATATTCCTTTCCAGACGATCGATGACCCGTCGTTCCTCTGGAGTATGATGAACAGATCCATGATGCAACACTTTTAGCACTCTATTTCTCCGAGCAATGTTTGGATCTTGCAAGCCCTCAGCTTCAGACAAGTCTACATGTAAATCAAAAAGGGCGTGCAGTCTGCCAGAAATACTGGGAATTCTCAAGTCTAAACCCATTGCTTTACCAATTTCCTCAAAACCCATTCTTGCTTTTACTAGATCACCATTGTGAAGTTCAATAGTGTTTGATAATTGGTCTCTAAGAGAACTTCTTGAATTTTCGAACTGTCTAATAGCCTCACGCTCGGCCCAAGAGTTAGGCATGGAATTTAATGCCTGCTTCTCAGATTCAATCTTGAACTCAATTTTCATGACAATGTCAGATAAGTAAGCACGCACTGACTTAATATCAACTGGGATTCCATGATTTGCTAAGCTTGATATGAAGGATTCGAAATCTTGGCTGTTGGAGGTTGAACTTACGGTTAGGAAATCACGGGCAGAGGATTCGATTTCCGCCATTCTTGAATCAACCTCAATGATTGCCGCCTCTCGCTCAAGTGTATCTATCTCGGTCTCAATGACAATACTAGGTGCGGTTTGATTCATCTGTGGTGTTGGAGAATTTTCGCTGTTTTGAACCTGAACACTTCTCAACGCGTCGTCAATGGTGCTTGAGACGTCGACTCGAGAAATATCTAAACCATCCTCTGCAAGGTTACTCCGTAATTGCGATTCTTCCTCAAAACTCCAACCATCAGGATGTTCTTGAATAAATTTATCAACACTACCTTGAACGGTGACCACCGTCTGTTCATCATCCTCGTCTGGGCTAGGAATGACGATTTTTGCCTTTGCATTATCGTTTTTACGTTTAAGTGATTTTTTCACCTTACCCCAAGAGCCTTGTTGAGATGCTAAAACCCCTGCTACCCTGACGAGTAGTGTTTGCTTGTCACCGGTGAGTGGCAATTCTAAGGTTTTACACAATGCGTGAATTTCTTGTTTGTTCATCTCATCAAGGTTCTCTGTAGTCAAAATTTTTGGGTCTTCATACAAATGTAAATACAGACGTTGACGTCTTTCTCTTATCGAGCCAGATTTTTTTAAGCCAAATACTCCAAGAATTTCCCCTAGATGTTTGTTTTTAATCGACTTGATGTTGTCTTTCGATAAATCCCAGTCGTTTAACACTAGGTTCCTGATCAACCTTGCTCTAACAATTTCTACTGAGCCGCTTTTCGGCAGATGGCTACTAGATGCAATCTCTTTTAGGCGGTCAAAACGAGATTGGTACAACTCGCAGAGAAGGTCAACTTTGTCAGACATCCTACCACCTTGTTTGATATGCGTGCCATGCAGTATATGTGGTTTCGCTATCTCGTGGGAGTTTTTTTTTGATTTGTAAAGTATTTATTAGCCTCCGCAAAGGTATTGTATACTTGCCTGCTAGTCCGTTTACAGTCACGGTGGTATCAACCATGAGTCGAAGTTTCAAATCTGCAAAGACTGCAATTAAGGAAACATATTCATTGTCCGATTCACTTTCCGAAAATATTAGGAATGATTTCAAAAAGAATCTTAGTGGATTGGATGAAGCAATCACCCAACGAATGAATGAAGCCGAAAAAGCAATCTTAGAATCTTCTAAGGCAAGAGAAGCTATGGTTGCAGGAATTGGTAGCATGAAAAAAGTAGTCGAAAAAGCTCAAAGGAGATTTTCGAAAACAAACAATCTGGAAGAGTTGCGAACCACTATGATTGACGTCTACAACGATATCAACAGACTAAAATTGGCTAATGATAAAATCTCTGATGAAATTTCTATGATATTACATCCCAATATATCAGCTGTTGAGGCGGTAGAAAGATTTGCCTCAGATTTGCAAAGATTTGCAGGAACATGGGAACGTATTGCTAGGGATATTGATCAATCAATCAATGATCTGTGCGATGACCAAGCACCATCAGAGTTAATTGATTTAGAAAATTACATCTCTAATCAGGGATTCGATAAATTGGTTGAAGATATTGTTAATAACGAGTCAGAGTGATTCACAATTGTAGGAGTCCCTGCTTAGGTTGTGCGTATTCTTCAGGTAACCCGCTGATTAAACGCTTCAACTCATCATGTTCTCTACATAGTAAATCAACGGTAAACTTGATCTCTTTAATCAAAATATTTTTACCTCTATGGAATACATTTTGGTCTAAAGGTTCGATGCGAACAAACTCCAGAGACACCTTACTGCTGACGCCTAGTAGCTCAAAATAAATACAAATTCTTGGGCCTTGAATTAGGTCCTTTGAGGGTTTCCACAGAGTTCTAGAATCTCGGCTCTTCTTTCTGTTGGGAATCAAATAATTCTCACCAATCTTCAAGGCATAGGAATCATCGATTAATTTTACATATTGCTTTAGTATTGTTGAGAGCTTTTTTTGCTCGACAAAAATACCTGAAATTTGTTTTAGTTCATCACTAAGAGATTCGTATATTGAATTTTCAACGGCAAAACAGATTTCTGCAGCTTTATCATTCAGGTCGTCAACTATCTTACTGGGAAATCCAGTTCTCGATACCAGTATGGTAAACCCTTCGAGAGGTGGTGATATGAACTTCGAACGTTCAAATTCCTGTGAAGGTTTATCTCTTTGCATACCGAGAGTGTGTCGCCTAACTCTCGAATTTATTTGTTTGAATTTACCACGAGAAATAACGTATCCATCGATCTTACCATTCTTCCTACAATCCTCTAATAATCTGAGTTCTTCCTCGGTGTCAATAAAGTCATGATAATTAGCATCGGTTAATTCTGCCTGAACAAACTCTTGGATTGTCATAATAACCAAGTCATCTCTCATTCTAAGCATTTGTCTCTTAATCAACTTTTTTTCGCAGATTATTTTCCCACCTAATGGCAAATATTCTGGTTTATCATCAGCAACTAACACCCAAGTTGGCTCCCTTCTTGCGAGAAAAGCAGAGATTTGCAAATCCTTGGTATCTATTGATTTCCACTGGTTAATACTCATAGCAAGTAGATCTGCCTTGCCCTTTTTCAAATGTTCAATGGCCACTTCCATGTGAGGCAATTCAGTCATTTTGAAATTAAAGGAGTCTCTGTTTTTGACAATTACATTCTCGACTTGTAATCGAACTCCATCATAACTCGATGGCGTGGTCAAAACCTCTAATCTGGGCCTATCTTGCATCGAAGTTACCTCGGCTCGGATATTTCCGAACGTTTCGTGGGCGTAGACCATTGGTTAAGAAGGGCACCCTAGGTGGCTTTACCATGGCGAGGATTCAGGCGGTGGTCGAGCAAGGTCTAGAATCACTGCGTCAGCAAATCGATACCGCACTAGAGGAAATGATTGCGTCTAGGATTGATTCTGGTGAAGTTGTCGAGTTGTCTGGTCGAGTATTACTTGCTGGCGGAAAACGCTTGAGACCAATTATGATGTGTCTATCTTATGAGATTGCTGGCGGTAAGGACCTTTCGAAGATAATGCCACTAGCAATGGCATTTGAATTTCTCCATACCGCAACCTTGGTTCATGATGACATCAACGATGGGGCAACTCATAGACGCGGCATTCCGACTATTCACGAAACGGCGGGATTATCAAAAGCCATTATTGCCGGAGATTGGTTGTTCGTACAAGGATATGCTTTGGGAGGACAATACAATCAGGATATTGTAACTAACATTGCCAATTGTTGTTCAAGTATAGCAGTTTCAGAATTTTCTCAAATCGACCACATCCAAAATTTAAAAACTTCGCCAGAGGATTATATCAGCATAGTTAAGGGTAAAACTGCGGGACCGTTTGCTTCCGGGTGCCGTAGCGCAGGTATTGTTGCAGATGCTTCCAAAGAGCAATTATTTGCGCTTGAAGAATTTGGTAATGAGATAGGTATAGCATACCAACTTGTTGATGATTTGTTAGATTTGTTGGGGGATGACCAAATTGGTAAACCGCGGGGGACCGATGTTCACGAGGGGAAAATGACTTTGCCGCTAATCCATTCACTTACCTTATCTCACGGTAAAAACAGGGATAGGTTAGCAGAAATAATCAATAATTTCAGTGATGATTTACTTGATGAATTGATTGAACTGCTTGAGAAATCAGATAGTTTTAATTATACAAAAATACTCATTAGGAATCACTTTGAAAGGGCAATCCAGCATCTCAGCATTT
>MDSZ01118813.1_pt1 | contig 11051 bp, 3 predicted proteins | sample 811201 | NCBI WGS metagenome assembly MDSZ01 (sample SAMN05326647, study PRJNA326480) | marine metagenome | isolation source: seawater | place: Indian Ocean: North | collected 2010 | reverse complement strand
TCCAGAACTAAATTTTCTATTAACTGTTGTACCATAAATTGATTCACCATTTTGATTTAACCATTCTCCTATTTCTAATAACCTATTAACCATTAAATCAGGAATGCTACCATCAGATTTTGGGCCAATATTAAGGAGTAAATTCCCTCCTCTACTTACTATATCAACTAACAAACGAATCAATTCAGTTGAAGTATTATAATCATCAAGATCTTCATTCTTATTATACCCAAATGATTTTCCCATTCCTCTACACTCTTCCCATCCACGGGTAATAAAATTTTCATCAATATAATCTGAAGATGGATCATATTCTGTGGAAAAATAACCACCATGTTGAAACCTTGTCTCTCCTCCCCATCGATCATTTACTACCACATCCTCTGGAGCATTGGATTCATTATATAACCAAGCCAAGAATTTCTCACTTTTCCATTCGTAGCTACTTCTATCCCACTCGCCGTCAGAAAATATAATATCTGGTGAATAACGTTGAACTGCATCTTTTAATTGAGGCATCATATAATTATTTACATATTTTGGGAGATTTTCTGGATAATCTGGATGATCCCACTCATATAGTGAATAATAAAAACCTGCTCTAAGCCCTATTTCTTTTACAGATTTATTGAGTTCACCTAGCAAATCTCGACCAGCGATTCCATCAAAAGAATTATATCCTCTACTCTGCTGGTTTGGCCATAAACAAAAACCGTCATGATGCTTTGATGTAAGAACAACATATTTTGCACCTGCGTTTTTAAATAATTCAGCCCATCGATCTGAATCATAATTAGTGGGATTAAAAAGATTAATGAAATCTCTGTATAAAAAGTCTTTTCCATAATTTTGTTCATGATATCGCAACCGAGCAGTATCACCAGTATTCAAGCCATTAAGATACCATTCTGCATAGCTACCTTTAGGTCCCCATGCTGGAACAGAATAAAGTCCCCAATGTATAAAAATTCCAAACTTTGCATCTTTAAACCATTGAGGAGTAGGACGAGAATTAAGAGATCTCCAGTTAGGTTCATAATTACTAGAAATAATTATAGAAATAAAAAAGCAAAAGAATAAAATAGGCTTCATTTTTTTCTAGAATCGATTAACTATAAAAAAATAGAACATAAAAAAAAAGGTCTCTTAAGAGACCTTTTTTAAAATAGTACCATTTATTATTTATAGAATTTTGTGTACTTTGAATCAGGCGCAGAGGCTAGAAGCTCTTTTGTCATATCTTTAGCTTTTTCAGATTCATTTAATTTTTTATATATCTGTATAATGTAATGAGTTACCTCCGGAATCTTCTCATGAGCTGAATTCTTTTCTTTTAACGCAGCAAGAGTATTCTTTAATTTACCAAGAGCCTTGTTCAATTCAATCTCACTGGGGCCTTTCATTGATTGCCTATAGTAAAGATGGTGAAGAGCTTCATCTTCAGCTTCTGCTCCACGAACACCTGCAACAGTTGTTACTTTTTCTACTTCATATTCTTTGGTAGTGACGTCTTCTATTTCATTCCAAACAGTGTTATCCCACATCGCATCTAGATCTAGTTCATCTTGAGCGAGAAGCATTGAAAACGATGTGAAAATTAAAATCTTTAATATATTTTTCATTATATACTCCTGGTACATTTATAACCTAATCAAATTTAAGGTATTTTGGTGAAACTTCGCCACGACTTTCGATAAAATCAAGTTGAGAAACCATTTCAGGTTTTTTCTTCTTAACCTCTTCGTAAAACCTGAATGCCTCATCATATTCATATGTCCTGTAGTATGCAACGGCTAAATCTGCTTTATATTCAATTTCTTCTGGATCATTTTCTACAGCTTTTTTGAAATAATCTATTGCCATTGAATAATTGCCTAATCGCGCAAAAGTAATTCCAACTGTATTATCACTTCTTGCTCGTCTTTTGCGATGTGAAACTTTTGGAATCTCTTTAATATTTACTTTTTTAATACTCTTACTACTAGATTCAATTAATCCTTTAGATGAACCTTCAGCAAGCTCACTTTCTAAGTCGTCTGATATTTTCAATTGACCTGAAAAAGAAGGACTCGCAAGAGAGGATTTAGCAGCGCCAAAAACTTTATCCAATTTCCCTGCAAAAACCGGATCAATCATTATTACCTCATCGTACTTCTGTCGAGCAAGGCCTTTATTCCCCATCATAAAATGAGAAATAGCAATATTAAGAAGATATCCAGCATGCTCACCTGATTGTTCGATTGCTTTATTATAGTATTCAATTGACTTGGTGTATTCTTCTTTTTTTGTGTAACAAACACCTAATGTGTTAATAGCATCAGGAAAAACTGGCTTTAGATTTATAGCTTTTTCGAGCATTCCAATAGCCTCTTTATATCTACCAAACTCCATGTATTTAACACCTGCATCGTAGTGATCTTCGGCTGAGTTTAATTTATTACCCACAGATTTATATACTATCTGCTCAAGCCACATTCCATACTGTTTAATATCCTCTTTTAATATATCATTAATTCCTTCAATCTCATCAAGCGGAAGGTCTGGGGTAATATGCGAACCTGCTATGTATTTTGCAGAGGCTTCTTTGACAGAAATTTCATTCACAAAATTACCTTCTTTCATTTCATTATATTTCAATGCGCCTTGTTTCCATGCAGAAAAGAACGGTTTACCAACTAAAGTTGCTTCAATAGGAACCCATACCTTATCATTTAATATAACGACCTCTGATCTATCTAAAAAATATCGATCTACGTCATCAGGCTTTACTCCACTATCAAACATGAGAAAAATATGTCCTTCTCCTGGCTTAAAAACATCAAGAAACATTGTCTCTATACCAAGGTTTGCCAACAAAGAACCATACAATGCTGTAAGATCATCGCAATCCCCAATCTTATCTCTCAACATATCACCTGGATATTTTACGGTGTCAAAGGCTGACTTATCATCTGCTATATCTAAAAATGGTGTTTCGAGATCAATGTTATAAACCAAACCATGAGTACCTAATGCATCATAAAGGATAATTGCCCTACCAATATTAGATCTACCAAAATAATCATTTAATACAGGAGTATAGAATTGGATATAATTTCTAGCGAATTTATCGACAACGGCATCGGCTGGGGTAACATAACATGCTATCATATCCGGGTTGCTCCAAGTAAGCTTCCCCTTACCTAAAACATATGCAGATTCCAATTTTTTCTGCGCAAGTTTTTCTTCTCCAGACTGCTTATATGTGACTTGGACCTCAGGTTGGATTAAATTATCAAAAGTTGATTTCTTTGATGAAAGAACATCGCTCGAGAATGATACACCAATGTCATATTCTTCATCAGACTTTGGTGGAAGGGTAATTGTCTCTGAATGTGGATTATCCATCATCGTTGGTAGAAAAAGAGATACATTAACAGGTAAATCCTCATCAGAAATATTTTTTAATCCAACTTTTGCAAATGGTTCAGATTCATAATATCTATGCAAAGATCTAAAAATAGGATTGTGAGAAATAGTTGAAGTTGTAATGCTAACAACAGCTGGGCTAAACTGCAAAACTATAGAAAACCTATGAGTAGGATCAAAGTAAGGATGAGACTCTAATCCATATTCAAAAACAAAATTCTTCAACTTTACTGAAGTTCCTGCTGATAATATTGTGAATTTCTCTTCATCATGACTTTCCTGCTGAATACCCCCTCTTAGTAATAGCCTGTTTGCTATAGTTAACTCAGCTCCGGCATGAATTCTATCACCATAATCAAATGCCAATAACAAATTATCAAGCGGATTTATTGCAACTCCAAATTTTGTTGCTTCAGGTAATATTGTTTCTACAGTTTTATCTTTATAGGAAACATCTGTACCTCCAACATCGTATACTGACATACCTAAACGTATAGATTTTGTTACCTGCCATAGTAGCCCTAAGTCATATCCAATTCCGCTACTTTTTCCATAAGACGTACCATCTAACTGCATATCTCTAGATAAATATTTTGAATTCAGTCCAAAGCTCAAACTCTTGAGAACTTGAACTCCCAATGAAAAATTTAATTTATTTTCAGAGAAAAGTAATTCTTTATCATCAAAACCTAAACTACCCCAATCAAGACCTAGTGCAATTCGATCAGAAAAATTTCTTACAAGTCCAAAATATGAATGTGTAATACCAAGCCTGTAAAGGTCTGAATATGTTGAAGTGAATTCAGTTCTTCTTAAGCCCGGCAAACCTGCAGGGTTCCAGTTAATAGTGTTTGCATCATCCGCTACTGCAACAAATGCACCTCCCATTCCAAGAGGCCTGGTGCCAGAAGGAATCTGCTCTATACCTTGACCAAAAATAATAGAGATGCTTAATATAGTTAATAAAAATCTCATCTATTTAAAACCCCAACTGTGGTCCTTAAGATTTTATCTTCTCTTTCCAATGTAACTATGTACATTCCAGAAGGTACAACTGAGCCATCATGATCTTTACCATCCCACACTATAAGCTGATTGCCACTACCTGATTTATTTTCTTGGGTAAGTATTCTTTTTAACCTTCCAGCAAGATTAAATATCCTTACTTTTACATCTCGATTAACATCTTCCTCTATGCTGTAGAGAATATTGGTTTTATTGAACTCAAAAAGATTTCCAGATGGAGTAAAAATTCTAGGCTGGCACTCTAATTTATCTGAAAAACTTGAATCAGCAAAAGCAGGATTAGATGATGAAAATATACCATATAATCCCATCTGAAAAGTTTGCACCTGCATATATTGCTTATCTGAAATAGTAATTTCAGAACCTCCAATAGGAGACAGATTACCCTCTTTATCTAGGCTACCTATATATGTTGATAAATCACTATCAGATAATTCTTCAGGTATCATCATTCTTATAATAGCAGGCTTATTTAAAACAACATCATTTGGCTCAATATTATATATGTCACTAACAACGGCTATTGAATCACTGAGAGATAATGACAAATCTGATTTCATAATTGATAAAGAAACGTCAGCTGATAGCGCCCCTTGCGGCAATAAAACAAATACATTACCATCTTCACTTATCGACGTACCTCCACTTTGAGAAATAATAGATGCTGGGGTCTTATAGACCAATTCTGGATTCATCATATTATTTCTTTGATCAGTAGTGTTGGTAACTCTTAACAACACCGCTTTTCCTGAATAATTTTCAGGAAGCGTTACAGATCCAGTCCACTCATCACCAGTATAGCTTTGCTTGACAACAAGCAATGAATCATTTATACCATCAAAATCTATATCTGGATTCTCAGGATGAAATAAGGTTACAATTGGATCAATACTCAAATCCAAGTAGAAGTCTTCTTCAAATTTGACAACGATAATCAAGTCTTTATCGGTTAGGTAACTCGTTCTAATAGTGTCGATTGCAGGAGGAGTAATATCAATATAAAAATAATTTTTTGCTGACCAATCTGATTGTACTTTTCCATGGTCTACTGACCTTACCATCCATGTATAATTCCCCTCCGGTATATCATTGATATATTTAAAATTCGTACTAATAGATCCGGCCCCTAGATTGCCATATGATCCAGATATTATTTTGTGCTCATTTTCAAGATCATCATTCCCTACCTGTAATTGAAAAGACAAACCCTCACTAATGGTAAATCCACCAAGTGGATTTATACCATCCGATGGTATTTCCCAGGCAAGGTGAACACGGTCTCTATCAATACTCACAACATTAAGACCATACGGTTCATTTGGTGCTAAATTTTGATTTGTTATGTTTTCAAGATTATCAAACACCTTTGAAGTAACATCGGCACTAGAACTCACACCAGCAGAAAAGAGATCTAAATCACCGTCACTATCATAGTCACCAAATTCAGTAAAACTGTACCCTAGTGAATCTATACTTAAAGTAGTATCTAATAAAAATTGGCCTAAATCTTGGTAGTATAAACCTGAAAAAGGAGTAGGGTCACCAGTAACTTCATCATTAAAAAGACCCGATATCAAGAGGTCTAGGTCTCCATCATTATCGTAATCTCCCCAGCTAGGTCTTCCACTATAAACACCTTTAAGGTTATGGCTATCATTAGCAATAACAAATTGTTGACCATTATTTGAAAAAATCTTTGAGATTGAATTACCAGAAGCATCATTGCCAATCAGAGCAAAATCGATTCTATTATCATCATTATAATCTGCGAATTCAAAGGCACCAGCAGTTACACCCAAATTTACATCTGACCATGCAGATGATAAACTAAGCATTCCTAAACTATCATTTTCATAGACTCTCGTTTCTAAAGAACCCAATGAATCTGCACCTATAGTAACGAGATCAACGTAACCATCGCCTTGTAGGTCAACCCACTGAACCATACATGGGAATAACGGAATTAAGGCATTTTGAGTTGTATCTCTTAATAGAGAGCCATCTTTGTTAGCAAAAACTGATAAGTGCCTATTACCAAAATAATCAACACCACCTATTACAAAGTCCTGATCACCATCATTATCATAGTCACCCCAAGAGTGATTATTTTGTCCACCATTTATCCCCATTGTGTATCCGTATACCTCATCAGTTACATCTTCCTGTTGATCAAAAACAAATGTACCATTTTGATTGACATAAAACGCAGTCGCTGGAAATCCACTGAAATTAATAATTTGGAATCCTGATAGTGATAAATCCAATAATCCATCATTTGTGTAATCCACCCAAGTTAATTGGCCACCAAAAACTGCCTCGACATTTTGAGATAAATCTTGCTCTAATAGTTGATCTTGATTTAGATGAAATTTTGTGATACTTGAACCAGAAAAGTTTATACCTGTGAGGGCGAGGTCTAACTCTCCATCATCATTATAATCTGCCCAACCTGCAGAAGAAAAATATACTCCTGGTAAACTTTGAGTAGAGGAAACAAGCCTTGAAATAAAAAGTGTGTCTTCCTCTGACCAACTTGAAGTAGCTCCAGTAGCATCAACAGTCTGGACAGACCAGTAATATGTGCCATGGGGAACTAATTCAAATTCTTTTATTAATCGCTGTCCAACATTTGCAGTTGAATATTCCATGGTTGGTGACAAGAGATCATATGCTCCAGATTGAGATCCAATCTTGACGTTGTATCTAAGGCTTGCATCATTGTCAATCTGGTCTAGACCTGCACCCCATGTAAAAATAGCTCTTGTGCTAATTGCAAAAGATGTAAGAGCAGAAGGCGGAGATGGTGGTTCATTAGAAAATGATTCTTGATTGATAAGAACTTTAGTGAAACTGCTATCAATATTATTTAATTCTGTAGTTCCGTTTGCAATAATGTCAGGTCTTAAATCTCCATTTACATCTACAAACCGAATAATTCTAGCCCCGGCAATATTTATTAATTCCGTGAATTGGAATCCACCATTATTAAGAAAAACCTTTCCACTTTGAGAGTATATCTTGGTAGCAAAATTTTGTACTGAATCCGCTCCAGAAATAGCTAGGTCTAAATCACCATCCATATCAACATCAACAGCGTCAATGTCTCCATAGGCTACAGCATGACCAATATCAATAGACATATCAATGAACGTTCCAAGTGGTTCATTTTGATATACTTTGGTAACTAATTTCCCCTCAAGAATATTCCATCCACTAACAATTAAATCTTGATCTCCATCAGAATCAAGATCTAAAAACTTAACAACACCTGATTTTAAGCCAATAATATCTTGATTCGTATCTTCAATTAATCTTCCGGAGGGCTCATTCTTAAAAAATCTAGTTACACTGGATTTATAATCAGCAGTATTACCAGATATTAATAAATCATTATCTCCATCATTATCATAATCAACCCACTGTGATGTGCCATTTAATAAATCAGGGAAATTCGGTGTTGGATCATGATCCAATCGAATACCATCATTAATATAAAGTCTATTTAAAATAAGATCTTGTGTCTCATCAACTCCCATTATGAACAAATCAAGTGTACCATTCATATCAACGTCAGCGAATGATGCATTACTATATGTTAGAGTAAGATTTTCCAGCCCTGTAGAGACCTCTAAGCCATCTAAGAAATTCATTAGAAGATAGGACTTTGCAGAACCATTTAAATAAGCATCAACATTTCCATCTCGATTGACATCTGCTAATGTCACATTACCTAAGCCACCAGTATACTCTCCAATGGTATCGGGATATGTTATGAACTCGTATTCCAAACCAGATTCAAGACTACCCTCTGATGTGCCATAAATAACGTCCAGAAATATTCCATAGCGACTAGCATCATATCCTGACATAAGAACATCATTCGTACCATCACGATTAACATCAACTATCTTTATGGAATTGGCCTTAGATTGAGGAAGAGAGTCACTAAGTGTCGGTTCGAATAAAAAAGACTGACCTCGGCCAAATGTCATCATAAAAAGGACGCAAGCCAAAATATGTGAAATCATTGGAAACCGAAACATTATTATTCTATTTACTTGTCAATGTCCAAACCCCATCCCAGTCGTCACCCGGCGGATTGGCTTGAAAGTGCTCACACCTTGGGATATAGATTCTACTTGGGTTTGTTTTTCTCCCTGGAAACATATCCTCCAAAGCATCTGAAGCCTTGAACGCCTCAATGGCCTTATCCCAATTCTGGTTCTTATATAGCTCCAATGCCTCATTATAGGCAGGTAATATTTTCTTATATTTATCTGGCTCTTTACCAGTTTCAGAAATTAATTCCCAAACTTTGACAGGCTCATTCTTTCCTACGACCTTTACGAAATCTAAATCACGTACTACCATCTGGTCTTTTACGGCCTGATAGGTGCTATCAGCTATTTGGATGTAGATGCCGTATTGTTTTGCAGATGACTCCAGACGAGCTGCAGTATTAACATTGTCACCCATCATAGTATAGTTCATTCTAGCCTCAGATCCCATATTACCAGTAACCATTTGTCCCGAACTTATTCCAATTCTATTTTGCATGTTATGAACTATTTCTGGCCAGCGGTCACCCTCAGCTTGCCACTCTTTACGGAGAACATCAAGATTCTCTTGCATCTTTATTGCTGTCTTACACGCCCAATATTCATGGTCTTTAATCTCAATGGGTGCTCCATAAAAAGCTACTATTGCATCTCCAATGTATTTATCTAATGTCCCATTATTTTCTAAAAGTACATCAGTCATATCCGTTAAATATTGGTTTAAAAGGGTAACTAATTCGCTTGCTGTTAATTTTTCAGAAAAAGCAGAAAAACTTTGAATATCGGTGAAGAATGCGGTATTATAACCTTCCTCCCCACCAAGAGATGGCTCTTCTCCACTTTCATACATCTGGTCTATCAATTCAGGAGAAACATAAGTACCAAAGGATTCCTTTAAAAATTGCTTATTCTTTTCTTCTTGAATATAATTGTAAACAGTGATACCCAGGTATCCAATGAAAAGAGAGAAAACTGGTCCAAATAATTCGAGCCATACATTGTGGTTCGCAAAAAGCCAAAAGCATAAATAGGAATATCCAACAATTAAACCAAATATTGCCAAGCCTCCTTGCGATGGACTAAGCGCAGGTATTGCAAATGACAGTAACCCGCCTATTATAAATAGTATGAGAATCACATATGCTTTATCAATCTCTATAATCAAATCATCATTTAAAATTGTATTTAATGCATTGGCATGAAGCCCAACCATAGGATATCTAGGATTGAATGGCATTGGATTAAGATCGTGGGTTCCGGTTGCTGTTAGTCCGTAGTATAACTTCTTACCAACAAATTCAAAAGGAACTATAAGCCGTGCATTACCTTTTTTCTCTTTACCAGCTATCAGTCTCTGGCTGTTTGGATAGAAAAATAATGGCCTCTGCTCATCAATCATATTGTGCTTGTTAAGATTTGAAATAATTTGATAGTTGCGCTCAATCTTTGACAGGTTTGCCCTTGTCTTTTTCAAGCCTTTTATATCATCTGCATTGGAATCTGATATCCTCTTATCGAGCTCCTTGCGTAATTCTGCAATGGTTGTGAATTCATAGTCTGCAAGACCATGATCAAAAAGAAGTAGACCTTCACCCATCAAATCATCTAATAAAACAGAGCTGGTTGATTCTATCATTTTATTCGCTATGAGGTTGTTGTTTTTTATCTCATTAAAAATAAAAGGCGGTGCTTTTTTGAAATCCGATGCGCCTCCAGTTGGATTTGCAATTATCCAACCTTCTATCGCTCCCATCATCATGGTCTGTTTAACAGCATCAAGAATGTCTTTTTTGGGACCATTTATAATCTCTAAGGCAGGCTTATAAGCAGCTTTGGCATTCCCTTCGTATTTAGTGTTTGATAACTTCTTAAACTCGGCAAGAATATAATTTGAGTATTCAGTCTCTTTAAAATCTTTTAGTACATTATAAGGATAATGCATTAAATCAAAATTGCCTTCTGAGTCTTCCCAATTACCTGCCCAATTCACTTGCATCATACCTTCTTCATTGATTGGGATTTTAATTTCTTCTCTTCCAAACTCATCTGGCTCCTCAAGAGGAATTGTCAAATTTTTACCTGGATTAATATCTACATTTTCAAATGGCACGTTATAATGTAACAGAGCAAGCGCTAGAGAAATCGAGGGAAAAAGTCTATTCTCATATCTGCCTACAAGAGGATATTTTCGCATAATACCATCTGGATCTGATTTAGCCTGAAAAAAGAAAACACCCTCACTACTATCAATGAATGTTTCAACAGGAAACTCACCATCATAAAAATCAAAAAGAGTTGGATACTGGCCTGCATCAATATCAATGAAGAGACCTGCCTCCTCCATCCTACTGAGTCTGAGCTCTTGCTTATCTGTCCTCTTCTTAACCTCTTCTCTCTTCTTTGGTTGAGGCTTGAAACTCTGAGCAAAATAGATATTCTTTGCTTTTGATGCAGCGCTTGCAAGATCAAAATCAGGATTTGGGAAAAGATTTTTAATACCATCAATGGTCAAAGAAGAATTTTCAACACCATCTAATGCAGATATATTCAGGTTCCTCT